>Ga0209960_1003072_pt1 | contig 15167 bp, 12 predicted proteins | sample ThiBiot_500_plan_2_FD_183947 | JGI IMG/M metagenome (GOLD analysis project Ga0209960, IMG submission 183947) | Wastewater bioreactor microbial communities from Cape Town, South Africa - Thiocy_expt_500_plan (SPAdes) | ecosystem: Engineered > Bioreactor > Thiocyanate-remediating >...
GATATGAAAACAAACTGAAAATCTTTTCTCAATATGCAGCATTACAACGATTTATTCAAGGTGCAAATGATTCAGATTCAATTGAAATCATCAATGATATACTATTGACTGACCAAGAGATTTATTTTAATTCTTTTCTTGGACAAATCTTCAATTCTGAAATCATAGATACGACAATTCTCACTCAAATATTCCAAATCTGGCACAAAAATCATTATTATTCATCGAAAATTTCAATTTGGATTCGATGTCAAACTGTTTTCGATTTAATTTTTAAACTTGAACATGAACGACTAGTTGAGAATGAAAGCAAACCTTGTGAACTTCCATATAATTCATTTTTCTTCGTAATCAAAGGTTGTTCACCTGATTTACAAAATCTTGTCCAAGAATATCTTGAAACATTGATTACACAATCAAATCAACAACAATATGTAACAACGATTATTAAATGGATATTCAATTCGGAGATTTGGAACGATACGAACAAACCATTCTCGAAACAATTCTATGATTATATATTCTCATTGTTGGATGATTATCAACAATCTCGTCATTATCTATACAAAATCATTCTTATTAGTCTTCAATCAGTAGTCAAACAATTCGAAATATACAATAAAAAACATCTATTCATAACAACTCCTGTCATTTGTCATCTTGAAAAAATGATTTGTTCATATGATAAATATCCCAATGATATTTTATCTATTTGTTTATTAACTTATGGGATTTATCTTACTCGATTGACAATGTTGAATGAAACCTATCGTAGATCCAATGAAATTCAACCTGTACTTATTCAAATTTTCAATTTAAGATTAAATGAAATTATATCTAATCGAGCTGGTCTTTGTTTAATTATAATTGAAAAGCCCGATGAATGGCCTACTGACATACCAATTTGGTTCAAAAACGAATACTCATTAACAGCTGAAAACGAATACAATATGTTACTACAAGCAACATTATTTGGTCCTCCGGCAGGAAATATACTTTACAGAAGTTTATTATCAAATCAATCAGATGAGATCATTGATAAATTTGTTTGTGAACTTAAAACTAGTTTAAAAAACAAATATCTCACCGACGATTTTTGTGATCCTTCACCTGATTATATTTATTTAACTCTAAATTTCACCGAAATTGAACCAACAAGATTTGCAAATGCTCTCAGCAGAAATTTGATTGATGAAAACGAATTAAGAACAAATTTATACTATTGTGCTAAATATGCCAAATCATCAACGGATTATCGAGATATTCTTCATTTTTATCAGAGTTTTGGTCTTCTAACAAAAGAATTGAGTGAAATGTTAAAATGGATGAAAGATCGTTTCACCGAATATGAACTCATTATCTTCGATAATCTAAAAGATGTATCCAGTCGAGAAGCCATTTCAAACTTGTTCGACTTATTCAAATCATTTCTCAATGGTAGAACACTGGACATCAGTTCAATTATATTAAAACTGCTTATTACATTGACTGAAATTGATCTCATATCATTCGTCGAAATTCATCAGAGAGTTTTGACAGTTATCAAAGATTTCTCTCATCAGAATCAAGCTCCACATTGGTTCTGTAATGATTCCATTTTCGATTCCATTTTGGATTTAAGCAATGCAAGAGATGAAACATCCTATGATTTTCCCACACAATACTTCAAATTCAAACCAACACAATTCTTTAGTATCAATGAAATTGATTTCATATTCGACATTAGACTTCACCAATTCAAATAAAATAACATTTTTTTTGTTTTTTTTTCTATGTCAAATTCTGTTTTTAATAAACATAAGACATCAACAAAATAAAATCTATTGGCTTTATTAGATTTTGAAAATGTTTTGATATAGGGAGTTGTAACGGCCTTATGCCGTCATCTATGGTCTTTCTATTCATTTTCTTTCGTTTTCTCTTGTTCTCTCATGAGCACCTGATTCATTGACTACTCATATATGATATTCTTCTTTTCGTTTGCGCGCCTTATCAGTCGTGTTGATTGAGTCTTCTTGCTGAGCGTGTTTTTGATTCTCATCTTGATTCGAATAAAGTAACAACAAGTGTTACACCCTCAATTTGTTTTGTTTCGAATGTGTTACAGAATCTAACAAAAAAAAGAAAGAAAAGAAAATGATGTGATACATCATTGTATGTGTGTTATCTTTTTATACGATAATACATGATATCAGACTCTATTGAAATAAGGTCAAATTTGAACCGAGAACACAAAAAAAACTTTTTTTTCCTATTCAGAAACGAGCATATATAATTATGAGATGATTGAAAAGAACTTTGATGGGTTTCATTGGTGTCACAAATAGGCATATATTATTTGCAAAAATCTTGTTCTTACTTATTAATAACTTTTGCATATGTGTTTCATTACTTTTTATTTTGAATTTATTTGAGGACAGATGTGTATAGAAAATAAGGCGAATCTGATTGTTACATATACAATTTTTTTAGATTTAATATATTCTGCATAATTGACAAAAAACAATGGTGTGTTCATGATCTTCTATTTAAACATTCTAAGTTAGAAACTATCTTATATTTATTTCAGACAGGCAACCATCGAAATAGTATACTGATAAGTGCTTACATGGCTCAGAAGTTTAATGGATTGGACAATAAAAGAAATACATTTTCAGTAACTCCAACATCTCATGTCCGACAAAGTGCATGGTTCCTTCCATTTGAAAACACCAATATGAAAATAAAATCATCGTTTGATAAACAAGATTTTCTTAGACGACTCAAAGCCTGTTGTTCTGGTTTAACAATTGGTGTACTACTGGCTAGTATTGCTTTAGCTGTAATATTAACGTTATGGCTATATAGAAGTAAGTTAGACAAAATGTATAACATTTTGAGAAGGTCAAAACGCTTATAGAACCTTCGAAGTTCGAAGCAGACATATTCTATAATTGCCTTTGATTAAAAACAGAAAACGATGATAACCAGTCTTAGTCTTTATTTTTCGTTTTCATTCTCTATCGATACTTTCATTTAAATTCGTGTTTTTAAAACTTATTCTAGCGACGACTACAGCATCATCAATATTGTCATCAACAACAACAGGTAAGAAAGCTTGTCGACGCAATCCGTATTGGATTGAAACGAAGTGTTGAAATTTAAGACTAGAAAATTGAAACCCACTATCCCCTCCCCCACTTACGTGACAGACAGCACTAATATGACGGACAAAGCGAATTTAAGCATATATTTAACTAAATTTCAATTGATATTAGATAGCTCGTGTACAATGTTAATTTTCATCTTTTCTATCTTCCTATATGAAAATCTCTATTTCAAAAACGCATAATTGTGAAAAGTAATATAATTTCCGTATATAAGGAGAAAATTGACTTTGCATATTCTATTTTGTTCACAAGAGTCTGTATGGTATATATGTCATAATTCAGATATATCGAAATATAAAGAAAAAATAATATGCTAATTGACATTATACACTATACTTATTGTCTGTAAATTTGAGAATGATTAGTTTGTTTCCTTTGCACTGCAAAAACTTTAATAGCTAGTTCGTGTTTCACATCCTTTTAATCCGATACGGATTGCGCTGACAAGCTTTTGTTTTTTATCTATCACAGCTGTTCGAATCTTGTGGACATTTGATGAAAATGTCGATGATTTTTATAATAATTTTCCTGGTACTCCCATTAATGCGCCAACATATCGTTCTCCAGGTATCAATGGATATGGTACATGTCTTTATCTTAATGCATCACGTAATCAATCTGTAACTGTTTACTCACCACCTTTTCTCAATATAGCTTATACATCATTTTCATTGATTGCATGGGTAAAACCTACGACGTTACGTAACGATACCTCTTCATCGAAGTCTGACAGTGCGATCTTCGGTCAGCATCAAAATAATTCAAAAGACCAGTCTTTCCACGTCGTTATTCGACGAAAAAAGAGTTACTTAGGATTTTATAATGACGATAGTCAAGGAAATATCATCCTCAATCCTGGTTATTGGTATCATGTATGTATTTATGTATATTTGTTTAGAATCATCCATTGATTTTATTATTACTAGATAGCATTTGTTTATGATTATTCGACTTTGACACAATATATCTATGTCAATGGAATTCTTGATGTATCTAATACTCCTAGGGAACCATACAAAGGTGAAACAGGAGATTTGACGATTGGTACTAATGGAATGCATTATCCCAACAATTTCTGGGATGGTTGTCTTGATCAAATAAGTTACTTTTCTCAAGCAAAAACGTAAACAAATATTTTTCGAATAAATAAATTTTTGATACATTTAGTTTTTAGTTCAACAGAAATTCTTCGTGAAGCAACTTTGACTGTCAATTATTCATTTGATAATGACAGTCTCCTTGATGACGGTCCATTAGGTATCAATGGCACAGGTTTGAATTATACATTTAGTGATTCGTGTCGAGTCAAAAAATGTTTATCATTACTGAATAATCCATCATATATTCAAGCAGCAAATTTAGTCTTATTTGGTACAACTAATCAACCGTATTCTTTTTCGATTTGGATCAATCCAACAATAATTAATAAAGGAACAATTATTCATGCATCACAAAATAGCGCAGGTAATGGCTGGTGTGTTCCAATGCTAGGATTTACAAATTCAAGTGCGATAGGTGTACAAAGTTGGAATCAAGGTATTATCGATTTGACGGGTCCTGTAGCCGTAGCAAATGCGTGGACACATATTGCAATCACATATTCAGCAACGAATGGTTTACGTCTTTGGATTAATGGAAGTCAATATGGCCCAGGTACTGTCGGGTTTCCTTTTATAGCTTTTAATGGTCCTTTGTTTGTAACAATTGGTTTACCTGTAAACGGTCAAGGATGTTTTACGAGTATAATTAATAAAGGGGAATATACTGGATATATCGATGAATTTGCATTATATTCTCGAGAACTCAATTCCACTGATATTATCAACCTTGCCAATCCATAAACATATTAACTGCAATGTTTTTGTTTTGATCTTTGTAATATACGTTTCTAGGTAATAGAAATAAAATAATCATCAGATTCAAAGCAATGCAAATTCTTTTTACGATTACATTATTATCTAGATGAACTCTTGAAAAATCCATTTCTATAAATAAGTGTTCGACCAATGTTTCAATAGACGTGTTCAAAGAATAGTTACTTAACTCTATTTGATTATTTAACGGTTCAATATAGGTTCGATTAAATAAATAGGTTAAACATTGAGAATCATAAAAACATTGCAGATTTGATTTGAGTAATGAATTCAGAATTGTGCTTGAGTAGGCGATGAAATATAAACTTTTGTTAATTGTAATGTTAAACTTAGAAGAAATAGAACGAGAAATATTCGAGTTGCTAGAATTTCATTTGATGTTTTATATATTCAAATTTTTCAAATAAGATATTATTTTACTCATAATTCGAAATAGACTTTAACAAATGTCGGTAAAACAAAACAAATAATGAATACATCGCTTTGGAAACATCAGTTGTGAACATTTTTCTAAGAGAACAGAGTATACTTTCAGAATTATTTCTATTTTATTGAGAAATTCTTTTTAAATAGATAGTTTTTTTTATTTATAGACCATCGATTTGCTTTGTAAATAAAATCAATTAATTAAAATGAATCTGTCTCTATTGAATATTTATTGTCTGATGCAATTGAAAGAAGTATGCGTTAATTAGATTAATAATCACCTCACAAGTGCGCTTCCTTTTCTGGAAATAACAAAAAAAAACTGGTTACAATTTGAATTACTCATTCAATTGATAGTTTTTTCCTGATCCATGACCAGAGATATCTTTTTCTGTTAATTCGTTGAGATAAATTTGTTTGTTCATCATCATCTAATTCAAATTTCATTTTCTCAATATTATATTATATTTTTTGAATTTTCTACATACATGGATATGAAATGTTCGATGGGTCAGCCCACGGTTGCTGCTCACCTGATGCAAATATTCCATAGAAGATAACTCCAAATATATGAATAAATGCAGTTAATAAAATGATATTTGACCATTCATCACTGCTCTACAAAAGCAGCCAAAGAAATATTCACAAAAATATAATTTAAACAAAGATCTATTTATACCCCTTTGGGAGTTAAATATTCTACAACTATTGGACATGAAATAGCAGCTAATGTTCCTATTCCATTCGAAACACCCATGAGAATACTTGCATAACGTGGAGCTAAATCAAAATGATTGACATTAAATCCTAAAATCAATATGAAAATATCTCAAAAACAATGAAATCCTTCAAAAAACAAACCTGCTATAGCAAAGCCACTGAATCCTACGGCAAGACTAAGTGATCCAATTGCTATCTGAGGATCTTTGACATACGCAACAATGAGGAGAAAAAATGCTTCCATTCCAAAACCGCCACAATTCATTAATTTTCGAACGAATGTTGTCGAAAAATACTTTCGACGTAAATTATCAGCCAATCGGCCAGCAAATGGCACGATACTTGCCATGATTAAATGAGGCAATGCAGCTAAGAATCGATCCTGAATATTCAATTAAATTGTTTGTTTTTTTTTTCATTTTAAAAATATTATGTTCACAAACTTTGCCAACATTATAATTAAGTGCTTCGAGAAAATATTTTGCTTGAAAATCAATTAATAAATAAAACGACCATGAACGACAAAAATTAGCGACTATAATCGACCATACTGGCATCGATGTAAAGATTGACAACCACGGAGGATTAATCACTATGTTGGTTTTAGTTGAAACAGAACTCTCTTCTCGAATCGTTTCTTTAAGATAAAGTCGTTCACGTTGACTGATTTTTGGATGAATAGCAGGTCGTTCATAAGATATATACCACCAATAAATAGACCAAAGCACACCAACTCCACCTATGCATTTCTAATTCATATACATTTCGAATTCAAAACAAAAACAAAGTTTACCAAAAATATAAAAAGCAGCTCGCCAATTCAAATATTCAGTAAACATTCCCGATAATGGAATGCCAAATAAAACACCAACATACGATCCTATACAACACAAATAAATTATTCATTTTTTCTTTTATTCAAAACATCAACCAGTAAATGTTATCGTTGCTAGTGTACTTCGTTCTAAAGGTGGTGCCCACCAACGCCATATTCCATGCGCAGCAGGATACGTCACACCCTCAAATAATCCTTGAATAACTCGTATTAACATAACTAAACTATGGTGTATTCTAGCGAAGAATGGAATAAAAAGATTGAGCAAAGATGATACACCTAGTGCCAAACCAAATACACTAAAAATTGAACTGATATAAAAAGTATTTTTTGAAAAAATTCTTTTACTGATTAGCTGGATATTTAGCTGCTAAATATCCTCCAGGTATTTGCGTGACAATATACCCCCAAAAAAACGAACTATCAACTAAACCAATTATCCCCGGTGTCCATTGAAACTCTGCACGCTATTTTTTAAACGAATTCTTATTGTTGTTGTTGTTGTTTTTTTTCTTCTACTCCTACTTTAATAATTCTAACTGTTCCATTGGATGATTTTTCTGTTTGATCATGTGTCATAGCAATAACACTGACGCCCATATTGCAACGAAGACCAAATGAGATAATAAAACCTAATGAAGTTAAAAATGCAATTTCATATCGAATCGGTATCACAGGAAATCGACGTCGAATCGATGATAAATATTTGGATCTTCTGAGGTTATTATTCGCTTGAAATAATTGAATATGTTCATATTGCAAATCTCTTCTCAAATAGAATAATCAATTGAAACAAAAAAACAACATATTTGTTAGCTATAAAATTTCTCACTGTGGCATATTAATCGTCTTCATCAATGAGCAATACACGCCAAAATACGCGTAACATCAAACATTCTTCCTTGGCCAGTAACTCATATTACTAAAGAAAAAAAAACGTGTACAAGCTTATTTCTTTTTCTTGCGTTCTGTTGACTATCAAGGCTTGAAAATAGACAGTAAGTAATCAGTAAAGAAAATATAACATTTTTTCTTTCTGTTTCTTTCTTCTTTTTACCTTATTGGACCATTTATCTGGCCTTGTTCTTGTGCGTACAAAATGATTGTACAATAGACATAAAGAACTAATAAAAATACATCTCCTTTCTAAACATGCTGTTATCTGCAAAAGGAAATTCATTCATTTGTAACCTACGATCGATTTATTTTCATTGATTATATTGTCCTCGTTTAATCGAAAGTATTTCAAATTCAATGAATAATTTGTTCCACTTAATGGAACTGATCTATGAAAATTATCGTAGAAATCGAGTTTTTTTTTATCGGTACTATTTTTGTCTGTTAAATCTTCTTGAATAATTCAATAAAAATGATATAAATGTGTGGTAAATATGATTACGTACAATGTTCATCAATGTCAAACCGCTGAATTCGACAATTACAATAGTCAGCAACATAAAGATTATTCTCACGATCAACTGCTAAACCTGTTGGTCCATTAAATTGATTTGATCCATATCTTTTTCCGTGCCCACCGACAACAACACAGCCTTCTTTTGATTGTGATGGCCAACACATAACTCGATGATTTTCGTAGTCGGCAACATGCACATCGCCCATTTCATTCACAATCACACCGTATGGTTTGTTTAATTGTTTCAAGCTTTGTCCTTGACCATATCCACCAGCAACAACAACTCCTTCTTTCGCGTGTTTCTCCCATTTCATCACACGATGATTGTTCGCGTCTGAAACATACACTGTCTCATTTTCATCAACATAAATGAATCTTGGGGTATTCAATTGATTGAGTCGATCACCTCTACCATTTCCACCTGCAACGACTGTTCCTTCTTTTTCGCCATCCCTCCATTTCTTGACTTGATGTTTGACATAATCAGAAACAAACAGATCTCCATTATGATTCATCGTTAATCCATAGCAATAAATATTAGAAATAACAATTTTTCTATCGAATTGATTTTCTAACGACCATCGAACAATTCTTTCATTGCCTTGATCGCAAATAATCAAAGATTTTGTTTTTCGGTCCACAATCATGTCCGATGGTCTGTCCAATTGATTCGTTTGATTTCCTCTTCCATTTCCACCAGCAACTATTTGATCATTATCTGTACCAAGCTTTCGTCGAATGATACGATGATTCGCAGTATCAGCAATATAAATGAATTGTTGATCATCATCAATGTATATTCCTTGAGGGCAGTTGAGTTGATTTAATTCCTTTCCAAGTCCGTTCCCACCAGCAATGGTAGTAGCATCCTGTTTCCATTTTAAATTTGTTTTCAATTTACAATAATAAGAAGCATTTGCATTTACATTTGATACCTGATCGTTCAATGGTGGTTGTGGAGCGATACTCAAAGTTTGCGTAGTTGTTGTTAATGGTGCAACATCTTCTTTCTCTTCTTCTTCTTCTTCCTCCTCCTCCTCCTCCTCATCCTTAATTTCGACTAGATGAACAGTATGCGAACCATCCGATCGTTTCAATGGATTTGCTTTGACACGAAATTCTGTGCCTATTTTCAAAATAATTTCATCTTCTTTTTCAAATTCAGTATAACCCGAAACTTGTTTTCCATTAATAGCTTCTATTAAGAATAACGTTGAACTTGTTTGATCATTGAGAAATTCTTCGATAACATCAACCGATGATGAACATGAACTAACAGGCCACCAAGTAAATATTTGATTTTTAGTATAGTTCTTACCAATATCCAATGGTACACCTCTCCACACCACTTCCTTGACGGTCGGCAGGAGATCTAATGCTGTATCGAATAATTTCAAATAGGGAAACCAAATTTTGAGTGCTGATCGATTTTCTAATCGTAATGCGCGATTTAAAACACGATAGAGTGTGTCTCCAGACCATTCCATTGTATAGATATAGATTGCGGCTGACTGATCTTTTGATAGGCCATGTTTATTTGGAAAATTACAATGTTTTTTTGCTAATTTAATAAAATATGGTAGTTCTTCGATTTGTGATTCAACTGGTTGAAGTGCTTTTTCGAGTGAAACAAGTTTTTCAGTACGAAAACCATAAACAGGTGGAAGTTTTTTAAGTGAATAATCGATATCACTAAAACGATTCATCACAACAAACCGTGTGTTGCAACAAAAAAAAGAGATAAATCTGCTCGTTTGTTTTTATCTTATCAAAAAACGACAACAACAACAACAACGCTGTTCTTTCAATGAAATGAATATTTTGACTTTTTTTTAGCTACTCGACAAAGTATTTTAATGATTTGAAATTGTGATGAAGCATTTAAGCGAAAATCTAATGGATAATAATTCGTTTTATTCGGATTGAATAATGATGAAATCCATTTATCTGAAATAAAATCACTTAAGCATATTTGGTGATAAATTGGTGTGAGTGATACGAATGTATTCTATGGAATACTAGTGTACAGATTCAATTTCATCAAAGATCTATTTAACATATTTTAAAATACGTAATTAAAGCAAAAAAGTAATATTTTATGTACAGTCGAAATAGTACAAAAAAAACACGATGAGTCAGAGAAATTACTCAATGTGACAAGGAAGAAGTCTTATTCGTTTTCTTTTTTGTTGGCTTTTTCCTTTTCTCGTTGGAACAAATTCGTTGCATTTTTATTCATTTCTATTTTCAATGAAACGACAACGAAGCATCGAGAAATATGCTGATGAATCCAACAAAAAACTGCAAACTGAACTTTCTCAAACAGTTAACTGTTTAGAAAGTTTATCCAATGAATTATTATATGAAATATTTGATTATCTCGAAGGGTGTGTTTTATTTGAAGCATTTGGTAATTTAAATAGTCGATTTCAAAGTCTGATTCAATCACCATGTTTACAGCTAAAAATCGATCCGGGTTGGAAACAAAAAGATCAGCGAAATCAACAATTAGCAAACATTATTCTCTCAAATAGATCTCATATTGTTTCACTAAAACTGCGGATTTATTCTTCAAATTTAATAAAGTTTTCATTATTACCGCTCGATGCATCGTTTCATCGTCTTCAATCTTTAAATATTGAATATGATGATGATGATAAGATTATACCTTTTCTTATTAATTTAACGTTTTTACCACAACTTTCTTCGATATCATTATGTTTTGATGGCGAACCAAAAGAAATTGGTTCAATTTACCAAATTATTTTCAATATGCCGGTTTTAAAATATATCACACTTTCATTTTTTTGGGAGTTGCCATGGGCCATACCTCTTTATCTTCCGTTATCGTTGGCTAATGCTGGACGATTTAGTCAGATTAAATATTTAAATATCGGCCATTCTATTATTTTCAATGAACTCATTAGTCTACTCTCCTATATACCGGAACTACATGAGTTAATTTGTCATCGGTTAGTTGATTCTGATGAACCTGTTACAACAAATTTTCCGAATCCAATAAAGACCTTGACACGTATAACTTTTAGTCGGTGTGAAGTTAACTTTGGCAAATTAGCAAATTTTTTTTCAAAAATTTCGCCCAATGTTAAAATTATACGCTTGAATATTGACGACGACGTTGATCTTTTAAGTTATCTAGATGCTGATGAGTGGGAGAAGTTCATTACCAATAATTTAACACAATTACGTAGATTTGAATTCACCTATGAACAAACGATCGATGCTGATCTTGACGAAGTTCCTATCACTGAAAATATCAATCGATTCAATTTCAGTTTTTGGACGAGACACAATTGGACTTTTCAAATTTCTATAGACTCAGATCGGTATTTTTTTGATCAGATTTATCTTATTTATTCTGTTGCACCACCGAAGTAATCTTATCAATGCCAGAATTTCGATCAAAATATTCGTTTTCTATTCTAGACAATTACAAATAGTTAAATGGAACGACTCTGCTGCTAATCAATTGACAATAACTAACACATGGAGCACTAGTTTCAATTTAATAAATCCAATTTTAACTAAAATAGATATTTTTACGTTACATGTTACTTGCGATAAAATATTTATCGGAAATTTGATTCAATTGATGCTATACTTACCGAAACTTACTAGTTTGATTGTTTCATCTTTAGCGTTGACGCATCCAAGAACTTTATCAACTGAAGATGTAGAAATGCTTCAAGAAGTCTCACAAAACAGTAGAATTACCCATGTTAAACTCAAACGTGTGTTTGATTTACCAGAAATTCATTTTCTTCTTCAATTATGTCCTTCAATCGAGTATTTCGAAATGAACTTTAAAAACAAAGATGTTGTAATCAAAGTTGTTCGATATATTCTTATGAAAAATGTTAAATATATTCCAAACTTATCAACATTATGTCTTCGAACTGATGAACCAAATAGTGTTATGAAAGAACTCAAAAGAATCATTGATCTTGAACAACTTTGCCAAAATTATACTATGGAACAGATAGACGATAAAATTTACTTGAAATACACTCGATAATTCTTTTCTAAGCGTATAACTTTTAATTTTCAACGAATAAATATAATTTTGAATAATTATTAATCACTATATACGTCTATTCCATCGTTGTGTGCAAGGAATATACATTAGTTACTTGGAAAATACCAAGTAACTACGCAGAATAGTAGTAACATTCTATTTCTAGATTATAAATACGTATTTGTATTAATATCGTATGTTTTCATGAGTCATGACACATTCAACAGAAAAGAACAACTGAAGCCATCTGCTGATAACAGAATACAGAACGGAAGCGAAAATATTCCATGAAATAAGGTATTCTAGTTATTCTCTTACTAGTATTTTTTCATTGTAATGGACACAACAAAATCATCACAAACATCTACTTCCGCAAAAGATTCAACTACGCGTCGGCGGACCAATGTACGGAGAGTTCAAAATGTTGCTCTCATATGGTTGGACAATAGCACTGATCGAGACTCTGAAGACTATCAGAACACGATGACGCAACTACAATGTGTTGTTAACACTATCGAAATCTTCACTGATGATGTTCAATGCATAGATTTTCTTAAACATGTCACCGATGAGAAAGTTATCATGATTATCTCTGATGCATTATGTCAAAATACACTGCCATTAATTCACAATATTGTTCAAATTCATGCCATCTTTATCTTTTATAGAAATGAAAAACAATACGAATCATGGGCTCAAAAATGGCCAAAAATCAGAGGCATATTTACCGAAATTCAACCGATATGTAAAGTCATCAAAGGTGTAGCACAACAATGCGAACAAAATGCCATATCCATTAGCTTCGTACCAATCAGTGGCGATTTATCAAATAAAAGACTCGATCAACTCGACTGTTCATTCATGTACACACAAATTCTCAAAGAAATACTATTCACAATTGTATTTCAACAGCAGCATATCAAAGAATTTATCGATTATTGTTATGAACAATTTGCCGGTAATGCTCATGAATTTAACAAAGTAAAACAATTCGAACAAAAATATCACGATAAAACACCTATTTGGTGGTACACATGGGAATGTTTCTTATATTCCATGCTCAATCGTGCACTTCGGCTGATGGATGTGGATATTATTATTAAAATGGGTTTCTTCATTGGTGATCTTCATCGTCATATTGAAAAACTGCATTCGGAACAGTTTGGTGAACATCGTATCAGTGAAACACTGACGCTCTATCGTGGTCAAGGTTTGCGTAAAACAGATTTTGATAAAATGATGAACACAAAAGATGGATTAATCTCCTTTAATAATTTCTTATCTACCAGTAAATATCGTGATGTCTCTTTTACTTTTGCAGAAAGCAATACGGGAAATCCAGATTTGGTCGGGATTCTTTTCGTTATTACAGTTGATCCTTTGATATCCTCCACACCATTTGCTTCCATTAAAGACATCAGCTATTATAATGAAGAAAATGAAATTCTCTTCTCGATGCACACAGTTTTTCGCATTTGTGATATTAAACCAATTAGAGAAGTCGATCGTCTCTATCAAGTGAATTTAACACTAACCAATGATAATGACCAAGATCTTCGTATGCTTACTGATCGTATACGAGAAGAAACTTTTCCGAATTCCATAGGATGGAATCGACTTGGCCAATTATTAATTAAATTAGGTCAATTCGAAAAGGCACAACAAGTTTATGAAGTCTTGTTTGGACAGTCAACAAATGAGAATGACAAAGCACATATCTACGTTCAACTTGGCAAGACGAAGAACCATCTGGGACAATATGATGAAGCCATAGCATGCTATGAGAAATCACTTGAAATCTACAAAAAAATACTTCCTCCGAATCATCCTGATTTAGGTATCGTCTACAGCAACATCAGTAATGTATATTGCAACATGGGCGAGTACTCAAAAGCACTTTGGTCTGACGAAAAAGCTCTTGAAATTCGTCAACAATCACTTCCTCCGAATCATCCTGATTTAGCACTTTCCTACAACAATATCGGTAATGTGTACGACGACATGTGTGAATATCAAAAAGCTCTTTGATCTTACGAAAAGGCTCTTGAAATTCGACAACAATCACTTCCTGGGAATCATCCTGATGTGGCTGCTTCCTATAATAATATCGGTTTAGCGTATGACAATATGAATGAATATGCAAAAGCACTTTGGTCTCACGAAAAAGCCGTTGAAATTAAACAACAATCACTTTCTCCGAATCATCCTGATTTGGCCTTTTCTTACAACAACATGGGTTTGGTTTATTACGACATGGGTGACTATTCGAAAGCGCTTTTGTCGCACGAAAAAGCTCTTGAAATTCGGCAACAATCACTTCCTTCGAATCATCCACTTTTGGCACTTTCCTACAGCAACATCGGTTTCATGTATAAGAGCATGGGCGAATATGCAAAAGCACTTTCATACTACGAGAAAGCCCTTGAAATTCGGCGACATTCACTTCCTCCGAATCATCCCGACTCAGCTTGGTCTCACAATAACATTGGCAATGTATATAACAAAGTACACGACTATGTCAAAGCACTTTCGTTTCATGAAAAAGCACTCGAAATGCGACAACAATCACTTCCTGCAAATCATCCTGATTTAGCCCATTCGTACGCGAATATTGGTATCGTTTATGAAAATCTGAGCGAACACTCGAAAGCACTTTCGTTTTATGAACGTGCTGTAGACATCGGACAACGGTCGTTGCTCTCAAATAATCGTA
>Ga0209960_1003073_pt1 | contig 15163 bp, 12 predicted proteins | sample ThiBiot_500_plan_2_FD_183947 | JGI IMG/M metagenome (GOLD analysis project Ga0209960, IMG submission 183947) | Wastewater bioreactor microbial communities from Cape Town, South Africa - Thiocy_expt_500_plan (SPAdes) | ecosystem: Engineered > Bioreactor > Thiocyanate-remediating >...
ACATAAAAAAAAAAAAAAAAAAAAAAAAAAAAAAAAAAGGTTTTAGATTTTAAAAAAATTGATAAACAAATTATTCAAAAAGATTATTAATAAAGATTTACCACTCATATTTGAAGCTCTCCTTGTTGCTGGAAAACTTGAAGCTGAATTTCCATTCACATCAATATGATGTTTAATTGCAGCAAAAGCTTCATTATTTATTACATCAGGAAATGATTCGATTCCATGAAATACATTCTAATCATGTTAAATTAAATTAAATTGAATTAAATTACATTATAATATTTAATATTTAATTATTCAATCAAAACCCAAAAAGTTAAAGAGAACCTTTAAAATTTGTTCATGCTGTCTTATATAATTTATAACCTCGTCTTTTGACTCGAAATTAACTTCATCTTGAACTTGAGAAGGAGATTGACTTTTACTTTTACCTTTACTATTATTTTTGAAAAAATAATACAAGAACAATTAGTTATGCAATGTTAATGTATTGAATATGAAGAATTGGTCAATAATTAAAAAGTCAAAAAAAAAAAAAAAAAAAAACCTATTTTTCTGTCCCATTTCTCTTCTCCTTCTCCGATTTTTTTCGAATTTTTTTGGAGGAGTTGATTGAAAAAAAAACAGAAGATAATTGAAATTATCCTCTGATTGTGTTGGTTATTTGATTGCTTTTAGAAGTAATTGGGTTGTTGTATTAGAATTGCAATAATCAAATTGTTGAAGGAGAAGAATCAAGAGGAGGCGGTATTTTTTTTTTTTTTTTCCTTTTCTTCAAAAAAAAAAAAAAAAATGGTGGAAACACCGAAAATGGGAAAATGGCGCGATTAAAAAGGCAAAAAAAAAAAAAAGAAATAATCAGAAAAAAAAAATTGGTTTTTGGTTTCTAAAGTTCGCCAGAAACACAGATTTAATATTTTTGTTGAATTTGAATCATTTCAAGAGTTGACTTTGAAGATTGAGAAAGAATCAGAAGGAAAAGAAAAAACTACAAGAGTTTTTTGATTACTTTTTTGAAAAATTTCTTTTAATTTTGATACAGTTTTCTTTTTTTTTTTTTTAAGATTTTTTTGAGGTGTTTTTTGAATTGTTTTTTTGTCAAAATTTCAAAAAACTAATGAAAGAAGCAAAAGAAAAACGCAATGAACTAACTGATTGTCAATTTTGAAGGTAAAGTGAATAATAAAGGTCAATGGAAGAAGAAGAAACAGTTTACAGATCGATTGTTGTTTGTTTTCATTGATTTATTTTTATTCATTTCATTTTTGTTTTGAAAATTTCAAAGCAGACAGCAGATTGGACTTTCATAATTTTTTTGGGATAGATTGTTTTTGTATATTGTTATTGTTGATTTTGTAAATGAATTGAATAAAAGTTTGGTTTGGGTTCAAAATAATTTTTATTTTTATTTTGGTGAATCAAATGGTTGCACAACTTGTGCGAACTTTATCAGAACAGAGAAAAAAAAATAAAAAAATAACTGTCATTTAAAAATTTCATTCACAAACCAACTCCTTCAATCAATAATACTTGAAACCCTAAAAGAAATGGAAGAACACTTCTTTTTAGCTTGCACAATGGGTAACACTGATGTTGTAAAACACATGTTAACACGTTCAGAAATTAATCCCAATCAACAAAATTGTGCTGGACTAACTCCTCTTTTCATTGCTTGTGTAAGTGGACATGCTGAAATTGTGAAGTTATTACTTAATGATAAGAGAGTTAATGTGAATTTATTAGATGATGAAGTACCAACAATTCTTCATATGGCTTGTCATCATGGACACCTTGAAGTTGTAAAATTATTATTAAACGATAAAAGGATAGGAATCAATAAAATAGAGGCATCATGTGGTGCAACTGCTTTTCATGTTGCTTGTGGAATGGGAAATGCTGATATTGTTAAACTGATGGTAGCTGATAAAAGAGTGGATATAACGAAATCAGATCATAGAGTTGGAACTACACCTTTCTTTCTTCTCTGTGGAAATGGACAAATTGAACTTGTAAAGTTATTATTAAATGATAATAGGATTCGTATAAATCAAACAACACATAGTGGTGAAACACCTTTTTATATTGCTTGTCAGGAAAATCATGTTCAAGTTGTAAAGTTATTATTAAGTGATGAAAGAGTTGAGGTAAATAGACCAGAAAATAATGGGTTCACACCATTTCATGTTGCTTGTAGAGAAGGATACATTGAAATTGTAAAATTGTTAGTAAATAATGAAAGAATTCTTGTAAATACTATCGAACTTAGTCTTAGTGCAACACCATTTTATAATGCATGCTGCTTTGGACATATTGATGTTGTGGAATGTATATTAGCAAGTGGAAGAAATGTAGATTTAAAGATTAAAGATAGAAATGGAAAAACTGCACTCGATATTTCAAAAAGCCGTTCGAAACAAACTCAAAAATATGATTTGGAATCTGAAAAAGATTTAAAAAATGTTAAAAAGAATTGTGTAAAAATTGTTGAATTATTAGAAGCATTCCAAAAGAATCCAAATGAAACAAGGACAAAATTGAGAAACAAACTTGGGTTAATTGGTAAGAAAGAAAGAATTATTTCCTCTTCCTCCTTTTTTTTTTTCCTTCTATTTTTTTCTTAACTTAAATCAATTAACTTTCTTTTCTTTAGAGGAGAAGAAAAAGCTCGAGGAAGAAAGAAAAGAGATTGCAGAGAAAAAAAAGGAGATTGAAAAAGAAAAGATAAGAATTGAAGAAGAGAAAAAGGAATTCGAAGAGAAAGAGAAAATTAAAGAAGAAAAAACTAAGATTCAGGAAGAAAGAAAAAAGATTCAAGAGGAAAGAAAGAAGATTGAAGAGGAAAGGAAAAAAATAGAAGAAGAAAGGAAAAATCAACAATTAAAAAGTACTTTTCTTTTTAAAAAAGCCAAATTTCTAAATCAATAAATCAATAAATAATAGAAAGTTATGAAATTGAATATAACAATTCCATGTTTAATTTGAAGACGATAGCAAAAACGCTTTTGGAATTAGAAAAAGATATTACGACAACAATTAAAGTTCAAGAAAATTCAGAAATGCTTTTACATTATAACAAAAATAATAAGTCAATTGTTTTGGATGATATGGAAGATTTAAAAGATGGAATGACAATTAAAGTTTCTATTTTATCTTCTTCACAACCACAACCAATCGCAAGTAATTTTTTTGTTTATTTCTTCTTGTTTCCTTCATTTTTCTTTGTAATTATTGAAAATATAAAATATAGAACAAGAACAAGAACAAAGACAGAACAAAGAAGAAAATGAACCAAAAGTCGAATACTTTCAACTGAAAAGTTTTGAAGAAATAATATCATTGAGCCAAGGACCAAATTCTGAATTTCGAGTTGAAATAGATCCAGATGAAATCCCAAGTAAAATTAAAACTCAAATTATAGAAATAATGGAACAATCATCAAAATTGGAAACATGTTTAAGATTTCAATCAACTCGTTCAAGTATTGTTTTTGAATTGGATTTTCAAACAAGAAAAAGAGCTGAGAAAGTTTATGATCAAATTTTTCAACTTATTGAATCAAACTTGTAATGGACATATGATTCTGATATAAAGAAATGGATAGAACGGATTAAAAATTTCTTCAACTTGGATGAAATTTGGAATAAAAAAAAAAGAAAAAAATTAATGATGATGGCAATTTTTTCATTTGATGATACTTTCTAACTTCTCTTTTTGAAAAAAAGTCTTTTGAAATTGAAACTTTTCTTTTTTTTTTCTTCTTTTTTCTTGGATTCAAAAAGTTGAAAGAATTAAGTTTATCAAGTTTTTTTTAAAAAAAAAATTGAAAACTGAAAGAAATCAAGCTTTTATTTTTCTGAAAAAAAAAAAACAAAAGTTTCAATGGTTGTTGAAAGAAGGAGGATTTCTGCTCATATAGCATTTTAAAGATACTCTTGTTGAAGATTCATAATTGTTAGAGGAAATTTGGACTGATGTTAAAGAATCATCTCAATTCTCTTCGTTATCAGAAGTAATACACTCTTAAATTTTTGGCCTATTGTTTTGACAAATCTCAGATTAGTTTTATGTAACAGTTAAACTAAGTAAAAATCTTGAAGGATAGATGATACCTTTATGAAACTCTGCACATCAAACATTGAAATCAGCTCGAAAATATGATTCTGTAGGAGAACAGATAATTCACTGACTCTTTATTTGAAAAATGAAAATTAGCTTTCCAGAAGACGCAATTGAATTGAATTCAGTTCTGATGGCGAAAGTACCAAACTTTAAAATCAATCATCAAGTATTACAACTAGAGTTTTCTTCAATCTCAATTAATCTGAAGAGAGAAGAGACAAGACTCAGTGCGAATCAGGAAGTTTATTTTCAATTGAAGATTTGGAGGATTTCGAGTTTGTGAAAAAAATTGGATCACAAAGAAAATTAAAAAATTATAATTAAAAATCCAATGGAAGACCATCTGATTTTTGCTTGCTCAGTGGGTAATGTAGACGTTGTGAAGCAATTATTAGCCCATCCTCAAATTAATCCCAACCATCAAAATGTTTTTGGTATAACTCCTTTCTATTCTGCATGTTTACATGGGTTCCTTGAATGTGTCAAGTTATTATTAGATGATCAGAGAGTGGACATCAATGAACGTGGAAATCAAGCTCCAACAGGGTTTAATATTGCCTGTGCAAATGGGCGAATTGATGTTGTAAAGCTTTTACTTGGTGATAAGAGAGTTGACATTAATAAAACAGATATAAATGGAGTTACACCCTTTTATGTTGCTTGTGCAAATGGACGTAGTGAAGTTGTCAAATTGTTGTTAAATGATGAGAGAGTTGATAGAAAGAAAGCAGATATTACTGGTGCAACGCCACTCCATGTCGCTTGTGTAAATGGAAATATTGAGGTTTTGAAGCTATTATTAGCTGATCAAGACGTTGATGTCAATTCAACAGAAAATACGAATAGTTGGACACCATTTTATATTGCATGTTTAAATGGAAAAATTGAAGTCGTGAAATTATTGCTAAATGATCAAAGAGTTAAAGTCAATAAACCAGAAAATACTATTGGTGCAACACCTTTTTATGTCGCTTGCCAAGAAGGACGAACTGAAATTGTGAAGCTATTGTTAAACGATCAGAGATTTTCCCTTAACAAGCAAGACAATAAGGGCGGAGGAACGCCTCTCCATGTTGCTTGTCAACTTGGACGAACTGAAGTTGTAAAATTGTTATTAAGTGATGGGAGAGTTGAAATAAACAAAGCACAAACCAGGAGTTTGACATCCTTTCATCTTGCTTGTGCACATGGACAAATTGAGGTTGTAAAGTTCTTATTAAGTGATGAAAGAGTTGATGTAAATGAAGCTGGAAATGGACGTTCAACACCTTTATCTATTGCTTGTGTAAATGGACACATCGAAGTTGTGAAGTTATTATTAAATCATGAGAGAATCGATATAAATAAAACAAATAGAGCAAGTGGTCAAGCACCCTTTTTTGATGCTTGTAATGTTGGACAAACTGAAATCGTGAAGTTATTATTAAGTGATAAAAGAGTTGACACAAGTAAAGTAAACAACATAGGCACAACCCCTCTTATAATTTCTTGTGTGCAAGGACACATTGGAATTGTGGAAATTTTGCTAGCAAGCGGAAAAGGAGGAAACTTAAATGCAAAAGATAAAACCAGAAAGACTGCTTTGGAAAATTCAAGACTTCGTTCAAAATCAACTCGAAAGTTTGAGTGGGAAAATGAAGAGAACTATCAAAGGGCTAAAAAGGATTGTCTAAGGGTTGTGGAACTATTAGAATCATTTCAAAAGAATCCGATTGAAATGAGAGCAAAATTGAGAGAAAAGCATGGTTTTACTGGTAAAGAACAGTGTTTTTTTTTTAAAAAAAAAAATTATTTCTTCATTTTCATTTAAAAATTTTTAGATGAGAAGGAAAAGATTGAAGGAAAAAACAAAAGTGAAAACAAGATCGAAGACGAGAAAATAAAAATAACACAAGAGAAAAAAGAACAACAAGAGAAGATGAATCTTGAAGATGAAAGGAAAAAAATGGAAGGAAAAGACAAAAAACGGGAAGAAGAGAAAAAAAAGGAGATTGAAAAAGAAAAGATAAGAATTGCAGAAGAGAAAAAGGAAATAAAAGAGAAGAAAAAACTTGAAGATGACAGGGAAAAGATTCAAGAAGAAAGAAAGAAGGTTGAGGGAGAAAGAAAAAAATTAGAAGAAGAAAGAATCAATCAAGAAAAAAGTATTTTTTTTCCTTTTCTTTTTCAAATAATATCAAATAATAATGATAAACTAGGAACCTATGAAATTGAATATAATGATTACGTATTCGATTTGAAAACGATAGCAAAAACACTTTTAGAATTAGAAAATCATATCAAGACAATACTTAAACTCCAAGAAAATTCTAAAGTGATGTTACTTTACCATAAAAATAATAAATTTTCCGCCTTGGATGATATGGAAGATTTAGAAGATGGCATGAAAATTAAAGTTTTGATTTTATCTCAACAGTTGCAATCAAATCCAAGTAATTTTTTGTCATATTTCTTTTGAATTGCTTCGTACTTGATTGAAATATAAATTATAGAACAAGAACAAAGACAGAACAAAGAAGAAAATGAACCAAAAGATGAATATTTTCAACTTAAAAGTTTTGATGAGATTGTATCATTAAGTCAAGGACCAAATTCTGAATTTCGAGTTGAAATAGATCCAGATGAAATTCCAAGTAAAATTAAAACCCAAATTATAGAAATACTGGATAAATCATCAAAATTGGAGACTTGTCTTAGATTTCAATCAACTCGTTCAAATATTGTTTTTGAATTGGATTTTCAAACAAGAAAAAGAGCTGAAAAAGTTTATGATCAAATTGTTCAACTTATTGAATCAAACTTGTAATTAACTGAAAAAGAAATAAAAGAAAAAATAATAAAGAAATGAAATGAAACAACCTTTTTTTAAAATGAAATAATAATGATAAAACCATAAAAATAGAATAAAGTCATAAAAATAGAAAAATGAAATAAAAGTCATGCTAATTCAAAATTGGTATTTATTATTTACATGACACTATGAACAAGGTATATATATATAAGGTAATTATTATTTACAAGGTAATTATTTACAAGAAAAATATAAAAAAAAGTTGATTATATACAAGGGGAAGAGACTTCTCTCCAGGTGCCATCATGAAGGCATTGTCTTTTTGGGCTTCCATTTCCTGATGGACAAGTACCAACAGCTCCTTTATATGCATTACTAACTTGAAAATTTCCTGTTGGATCATTTATAGCAGGGCATTTCACAACTTTAATATTTTATTGAATTGTTAGACAAATGATTTCTTATTAAAAATAATTAAAATAAATAAAAAGAAAAATAAAAAGAAAAAAACCTGAAGCGCAAGTTGTTCCAGAATAACCAGCAGCACATTGACAAGTTCCATCGACATTCATTCCTCCATTCAAACATGGATTATTACATCCTGATGTTTTAGTTGAACATGTGTCTCCTGAATAACATTGTGAACAAAAGCATGTCTTTCCAGCATTCAACTTTCCACAAATTCCACCATTTAAGCATCCACTGCATGAACTTGTTGCTAAATAAGAATTAAAAAATAAAAAATAAAAATGATGATTAATTAGTTAATCAATAAGAAACGAAATAAGAACAGGGAAGAAAGAAATCATACGAAGTGAAAGAAGTGTATTTTGATTGGTTATTTGGGCAGAGGTCAAAGCCGATGAATAAATTGCAACTTCGTCCAAGACACCAAGAAAATTATAAGCAAGATATAAATTGTTCTTATTGATATTAATTGGGACAGAAGTTGTTTTAGTTCCAACAGAAATTCCATTTTTATAAAGTCTTAAGGTATTTCCGCTCTTTACAAGTGTAACGACATAAGGTGTATTAAGTGAGATAATTGAGTTGGCTGTTTTCAAAATAACAATTCCATTAGCTGATACTTGAATTGCTCCAGAAGAACTATATTAAAGAAATAAATTAAAGAAATAAACAAAATAAAATAAAATAAAATAAAATAAATAAATAAATAATGAGGAAAAAAAAATATACAGAACTAAGATATTTAAAGGACTAACTGAAGACATATCATTTGGGGTAAATTGAACCAAAGTTGAAGTCAAGTAAAAACTTGAGATAGAGAAAACAATAGAAACTGAAAAAGAATTTCCGAGATTAATTGATTGAGAAGATGTAGCGACGACATCTTGACCAAAGAAGACAAGTGCATCATTGCTTGGATCATAGTTGAGTGGATAGTTCATTGATTGAGTTTTGAATGGTGATAAATTATGTCCATTACCTGTTCCATCAGATAATTTGTTTGAAGAAGTGAATGAATAGTAAGCGATTGGAGTCACAGATGTAGCTAATGGATTTGGGGAGGTACAGGTGGGTCCTCGAAATTGAATAGGACATGTACAAGAGGATGTATTGGGATCGTTGCAAGTATCACAATGAGCTCCTCCACATCCTTGAGGACATAAACATTTTGGATTTCCTGCACTATTTAAGGTACATGAGCCTCCATTATTACATTTATAAGAGTCACAAGCAGAAACTTCGCAATGATCTCCAGAAGTTCCAGTAACACATGCACATGAAAATGAATCGTATTCATTTCCAGCAATTGAACATTTTCCTTCATTTAAGCATTGACCACTTGGACAAGAGTTTGCTATGAAAGAAGAATTTTTATTTTGAAAAAAAAAAAAAAAAAAAAAGAATAGAAAAGAAAGAATAGAAAAGAAAAATTACAGCATTGAGAGCTTGCAACATTATAATCAGAATACATGAAAGTCCAATAATTATAAGCAGGGATTGGGCAATTAAAGAAATTGGATGCCAAATATCTTTTGATAAAGAAGAAAAAAATGAATTTTTTTTTTTAAAAAAAAAAAACAAGATAGAAGAAATAAAATAGGAAAAATAAAAGCTTACATGACTTGAAGTTGAGATAAGTTATCGAGTTGAGTAGGAATGGTTCCTGTAAGTTTGTTATTATTCAAAAATCTATTGGGATGAAAAAAAAAAAAAAAAAAAAAAAAAAAAAAGTTAATTCAAGTTTATATTTTCATTTTTAAATTTAATTAAATTGCTTACAGCCAAGATAATTGTGAAAGGCTTGCAAGATGAGTTGGGATAGTTCCAGTAAGTTGATTATTATCTAAATTTCTTTAATAGAAATATGTTTAATGAGAATGAAAAAGAAAAATAGAAGGAATTTTTTTTAAAAAAAGAAAGAAGAAAGGAAATATATACAATGAAACCAATTGAGACAAAGCTCCAAGTTGAGTTGGGATACTTCCTGTAAGTTTGTTGTTATATAAAGATCTATTTAAAAAGAAGAAAAAAAAGGGAAGGTAAATTCAGGATTGTAAAGTGATTCAAAAAAAAAAATGAAGTATCAAAAAATTACAGATATTGTAATTGTGATAATCGAGAGAGTTTAGCAGGAATTTTTCCAGTTAATTTGTTATTGTTCAAGAAACTATTAGAAAAAAAAAGAACATGATTATTGGATTTGAAAAGAAAGTAAATACAATAGAAAATTCAAAATTTTTACAGTTTTGTAAGTTGTGATAAAGTACTGAGTTGAGTATGAACGGTTCCTGTGAGTTGATTATAAGCCAAATGTCTATTTGAAAAAAAAAGATTGATTAATTTATATTAATTAAGAGTTTAATTAGAAAGAAAGAGAAAAAGCGAATTTTACAAAATTTGTAATTGTGATAATTGAGCAAGTTGAGTTGGAATCGATCCTTTAAGATTGTTATCATGTAATTCTCTGTGTTAAGGAGAAGAAAAAAAAAGAGAGCGAGTTTAGATTTTTTTTTAAAAAAAAACAGAATAGGAAATAAAAAAATACAAGTCTTGTAACTTTGCTAAGGTACCGAGTTGTGGTGAAATTGTTCCTGTTAATTGATGATAAGCCACGTCTCTATTTGAAATTAACAAAAAGAGAAAATTCAGTTTTCAAAGTTCAATTTTTGAGGGGAATTAATTGCTGAAAAATATTACATTTTAATGACTCTTTGAGGTTGATTAGCATTACAAGTGATTCCTTCTTGTGAGCATAAGTCGGTAGTAAAGTCCCATTGAAGAGAACCTGTTGAAGTCAAAGAAGTATAAAACGCTTGAAGTGCATTGATATCCCCTTGAAAGAGAGCTCCTTTTTTAAAAAAAAACAAAAAATGAAAATACAAAGTTAAAATTTAATTTTCAAATTACTCAAAGAAAAGAAAAGAAAAGAAAGAAAAAAAGAAAGAAAAAAGAAAAAAGAAAATATACCTTGGATGAGAGAAACATTGAGAAGTAAAAAAGTGATGAGAAGATTCATGTTCATGATTGCTCAAAGTGTTTTATGTCTATAGCTTTGAAGAGCTTTGAATTGGTGATTGTGTTATTTGATTGATTGATTGATTGAATTGTTGATTGTTGGTTGACTTGTTGTTTTTTCTTCTTGATTTTTAATTTTGATGTTTTTGTAAATTCAATTGTTTTGGTTTGGTCCAGGGTATTTATAATTTTTTTCCTCTTTGCAAAGAATTCAAAAAAGTAGGAATTCCAATCAAGGATATGAAAAGTTTCCAGAAGTAGAATCATTCGTGTTGAGATGAGGAGAGATCGGGCAAACTAAGGAGGAAGCTATTCAAAAACAAAAAACAAAAAAACAAAAAACAAAAAGTTTCAAAGTTTCAATATTTCCAAGAGAGTAAAGGTAAAAAGAGTGAGATTGAATCAATTTGAATAACCCCGACTCTGAAATTACAAATATCTTTCGTCAGAGTTGAAAAAAAAAAAATATGAAAAATGAAAAATGAAAAAATAAAAATTAAAATAGAAAGAAAAAAACCTGAAGACAATAGCAACCTGAATATTTTTGTTGAAAATGACTCAAATCCTGACTGATTGAACCTTTTAAGGTACTACTTTGATCCTTTCAATTGACCCTTTGATTTTTCTTTCTTCTTCTTTCTCCAGTTTCTTAATTTAATTGTGCATTCTTTGATGACTCACATCAGGTCAAACTTTTTAATATACAAAGGGTTCACTAACTAACTAACCAATGAATCATTGAGTTGGAGAAAAGGAGTTGAAGACTCAGTTGAGGATAATCATCATTGAGGGCAGAAAGAGAAAGAAAGGAGAAAGGTAGTTGATGTAACTTCTAAGGATTAATTATTTGTTTTAATTGATTGATTGATTAGGTTGGGAGGAGTTAGGCGGTTGACTCTTTCTTTTTGTAAAAATGGAAGAGCTGAGTCAATTGTTGATGTCTAAAAAGTCTCAAACGTTTCATTCTTTTTCTTTCTTTCTTTCTTTCTTTGACTGTTTCATCATTGTTTTGGAGTCCAAGAGAGGGGATAGTCTTAACAACAGAGTTATGGAAAAGAAATGACGTCGAGATAAAGTCTTGGGCTTTGTCAGGTTTCTTTTACTCTTTGACTTCTTTCAATTCATTTGAGTGAAATTTGTTCATAAGTTTTTTTTTTTTTGGGTTGTTGGATTTTTTTGATAAGACTTTGGAATTTTCTTGGTGTTGAATTGTTGAGTGCTCCTTTTTTCTTTTTGTCTTTTTCTTTTTGTCTTTTTCTCTTTTCTTTTTCTTTTTTCTTTTTCTTTTTTTCTTTTTCTTTTTCTTTTTTCTTTTTCTTTTTCTTTTTCTTTTTCTTTTCTTTTTCTTTTTCTTTTCTTTTTCTTTTCTCTTTTCTTTTTTTTTTTTCTTTTTCTCTTTTCTCTTTTCCATTTTTCTTTTTTTTTCTTCGAAACTATCAATAGCAACAATGATGAATCTTTCAACCATTGTGAAACTCAACATTTTTTTGTTCTTTTTTCCATTCTTTGATTTTTAAGGGAAAAACAAAAAATTAATTGAAGACTTTTCGAGTTGTTTCAAAGTAATTAATTGCAATTATATTTTCGAAATTAAATGAATGAAATTTTCTTTTTCATTTCCAATTTCATTTTCTCTTTTTTTTTTCTTTTTTTCTTTTTTTTTGAGATAGAGATAGATTAGCAAATTCTATCAGTTTTTTCTTTTCCTTCTTTCTCGATATTGAAATTATAAAAAAAATTGTGAAAAAAAAAATAAAAATTTAAACTCTTTCTTTTTATTATTTCTTTTTTATTACAATTTTTTACAAGTACAATTTTTTATTTACTAAGACTTAAGAGGATTATGAAAAATAACAACTTGTTCCTTGAGCAAATGAAGGACCATTCGTTCTTGATTGACAAAGATTTAATTGTAAACATGGAGGGGAGATCTTTCCATTTGGTTCAACAATCTTTTCATCAAGTGTACTTTGAATCACTAAAATAGCTCTCCTCTGAAACATTTGCACAACACCATTTGAATCAGGACAAATAAAGTCTGATCTTGCAGTCCAAATCCCAGCATTAATTAGATCTTCTAAGTAAAATCTTTGAAAACCATTTGTCTCTCTCCAACAATGAGGTACAACTCCTCTCCTCTCTTCTTTCAATTTTCTATAATTTTGATCGTAATATCTTTGATCAATTCCTCTCTCAGCACGAACAAATAGGTTATAAGCTACATATTGTTTGACTTGAACTGAATACTTCTTTTGAAAATGTTGTGGATGAATAACAAAAAGTCCTAAACTTTCTTCTTCTAACTCTCTTTGAGCAGTAACTAATGAACCATCTTCATCATCACATGCACCTCCAGGGTCTTCAAACCTACCAGAAAATTTGTTTCTAAATAATATTACAGCTAATCCTGTTCTTCCTTTTCTATTGTTGTGAAATTCCCAAAGTAAAACTCCTCCTCCCATTCTGTTCTTTATTTATTTGTTTGCTTTGAATCTGTTTTGTCTTTAGATTCTTCTTATTTATCTTATTTATTCTTATTTGTTCTGAAATCAAAAGTTTCAAAAGTTTTGCTTTGTATTTATAGCTTTTACTTGTGGTGACGACGTCACTTTTTTTTTGCGCAATAGTCAAGTAACTCTTATAAGTAATTCAGTTTTTTTTTTCTTCTTTGTTTCACGAAATCTCCAATAAAAGAATAAGAAGATAGAGAAATCTACATATTATAAACTATGAGATGGGTTAAATTCATAATGACACTTAGAAAAATACAATACAATTTCTTTTTTATTTTACAAATCTTGGTCTCAGTTAAATTATTTTTATTTTACAATCTTTATCTAATTATTTTTATTTTACAATCTCAAAGGAAGTTTGACACAATGATTTTCAATTTGAAGCAGTCCTAATTTCTCTAACTTGTTCATTTGTTGGTTGATAAGTACTTGATGAATTGGACGGATGGCTTGAATAATACATTCTTGAATATATTTTTGTGAAATTTTTTCTGGTGTTGTTGATTTATCTCCTTCCTATTTTTTGATTTTTTGAAATTCAATGACTTCATTAAAAAAAAATAGAAAATAGAAAATAGAAAATAGAAAATAGAAAAAAACTGTTTGAAGTGAAGCTGAATAGAAAATTATTTTTTGGTGAATAGAGAGATGGGCAATTAAATCAATCTCCATTTCCTCAATTGCTTGATGGACTTCATGAAGTTTCACTTCCTGAAAAATTCAAAAGAAAAATTAATTCAAATCATAGTTAAAGGAAAATAAAAAATTTACAGTTTTTTTTGCCTCTTTGGCAATGTCAACTGCTTTTTGACAAATAGTAAAACTTTTCCTGATATCTCCAGTAACAGCACTCACTTTCCTGGCTGCCAATTCAATTGCTTGTTCATTAAAATCTATCACAAAAAAATATTTGATTTTTTATTTTTGATTGAAATCAAATTGAAAAAAAATAAAAACTAACTTTGAGAATTTTCAAGTTTCTTGAGTAAAATTTCTTTAAGTTGTTGATGAGTATATGGCTCAAATATCACTCGACTAAATCCCAATCGACTCACAACTCTTTTTGAATGAAAAAAAAAAAAAAAAAAAAAAAAAAAAGTTAATTTGTTGAATTATTGAAATGAAAATTTGAATATATAAAAATTGAATTGAACCTTTTAGAGAGAAAAGTTTCAGGTAAATTCATTTGATTTGCAATAATAATTGTAATTAATTTGGAGTTTTCTTGAGTGGTCCAATCTAAGATATTGTAAAATAAATCTTTTGCAGATTTGTTTGCCCAGATAATGTCAATTTCCTCAATGAGGACAATACAAAATTTTGCTCTAAACATTATGGAGTTTTTTTGAAAAAATATTTTTTTTTTTTTTTTCTAAAAAAAAAAAAAAAAAACAAAAAAAAAACCTATTAGTTTCAGAAAATATTTTCTTTAGTCCCATTATACTTTGGGAGATCGATAACTTTGTCCCACTTAACAGCTCGTGTAGTTTTGAATATGTTTCATTTGGAGATTTGAGTTTCATTCCATTGATTTCAATAAAATCAAAATCATTATTTTGACTTTTAAGAAAATTTACAACCTAAACATTTGTTTAAAAAAAAGAAATTAAATAAATAATTTAGTTAAAAGATATTATTATTTTGAATTCAAAAAAGAAAAAGAAAAGAAAAGAAAAAGAAAAGAAAAGAAAAGAAAGAAAAAGAAAGAAACATTATTAACAGTGGCACTTTTTCCAGAACCAGGAACTCCAGACACATAGATACAGTTTCCAATATTTGTATTGAAACAATTTTGGATGTTTTCTTTAATCTTTTTTTTTTTTTTTTTTCTGGTTGTTGAAAATTGTGTAAAGAATGACAATCTAAAATAAATATTAAATGAGAACTACCTCTTCAAATTCTTTTTCTCTACATGGAAGACTCGTCGTAGACCTTGGCTCTAATGATTCAACTCCTATTAAATAATAGTAATATTCAAAAATTATTGCGAGTAAAATTTAAAAAAATACGTTTTGTGGTGTTTTCAAATAATCCAACCAAATGAACTTCAGTGGCAACAGTTTTTGGACGAGAACGATGTGGTTTTGTAACTCCTCCTGTTGCTGCAAGTGGTTTTCTAATAGCTTTAGTGGCAGGTTGCCTTCTTGGAACCATCATCAACTTTGGAATAAATGGCAGTAAAAATAAAAATAAAAGCAAAATGTAATTTTTTTTTTAAAAAAAAAAAAAAAAAAAAAAAAAAAAAAAAAAAAAA
>Ga0209960_1003076_pt1 | contig 15149 bp, 20 predicted proteins | sample ThiBiot_500_plan_2_FD_183947 | JGI IMG/M metagenome (GOLD analysis project Ga0209960, IMG submission 183947) | Wastewater bioreactor microbial communities from Cape Town, South Africa - Thiocy_expt_500_plan (SPAdes) | ecosystem: Engineered > Bioreactor > Thiocyanate-remediating >...
ACTATCATATAATCACTAATTAACTTATCAGTTAACTGCTCATTGGACCAACTGGTTAACACCTCATCAACTACTCGTTAACCACATCCCAATCATCAGTTGACTTTTTTCCTTTTAGCCGTTTTGAGTAAGCCAATTGGGATTTGTGTTGATTTGAATGATAATATTTTTGTTTGTGATTTTGGTAACAATCGAATTCAAATATTTAATTCGGATGGAAAATATATCACACAGTTCAAAGTAAATGAACCAGTAGGTATCACAATTGATCCCAGCACTCAAAATATCATTGTAACTCAAAAAGATCATCAAGTTTCAATTTTTTGAATAAAAATAAAAATCAAATGAAGCGAGTTTCTGTTTGTTTTTTTTTTCAAAATTTTGTTTTACAAATAGTTTGATACATTGTGAATAGTTGTAGATGAAATTTTTAAACCTCCAACTCGAAATAAGTAGTAATATGATCATATTACTACTGAAATATAACTGCATTGACAATGGCTGGAATCAAGAAATGAAAAAGAGAACGATAACGAAGTCAAAAAAATTCACTTTCGCCATGTTTTTTTTGAATTCAAAAACAAGATAAAATAAATCAGGAAAAAAAAAAAAATTGATCGTTGATTGATTGATGAATTGTTAGTAATGAGCTATTGCAATTTCATTGAGTTATGAGAATGATTGCAACGCATGGACTGATACATTATTGAGAACTTTATTATCAAACAACTATTGAATTGTTAAGAAACGATTGAGAGATTGTTGCTTCTTTAACTGTTGAATTAATGAGGATTTTATGTTGAATTGTTGAAGCAAACCAGTTGATAATGAGTGAGGATTGGAATAGGAGAGATTAAAGGTATTGAAGTGAATTCATAATGAATGAATGAAGTTAAGAGAGATTGAATTAGAATTAGAAATATCTTATTGAATTATTAAGTGATTGAACTTATTGAATATAGAAAACCTTTTGAGCTTATAAAATGTATTCTCTGTCTCTGTGTGCTAGAAGATTGCTTCCAAGTCATTCAACATTGAATTGTATCAGAAGAAAGGTTATCTACAAAGAATATTATTATTATTATTTAAAAATTGAATAGGATTGATATCAATTGAAAAAATTTGAATCAACGAACTAACAAATATAATAATGTAATGTAGATGAGTGAAACTAGAATCGAAGTACCATGGGGCTGTGATCTTCATGTTCATTTAAGACAAGGACCTATGATGAAGATGGTTGTTCCTTTAATTCGACAAGGTGGTTGTAGAACTGTTGTAGTGATGGTATTGAATTTATATTTTATTATTATTATTTTATTGTTATTCAATTAATCAATCAATCAATTTCAAAACCAATTAAAATATTCAGCCAAATTTAATTCCACCAATCTCAAATGTTGACATGGCTCTTAATTATTGGAATGAATTAAAGAGTTTGGATAATGGGATCGAGTATTTAATGACATTATATTTAAATCAAGATCTAACTCCTCAAGAAATTGAAAAAGCAGCAAAATGTGGAATCAAAGGAGTTAAATCTTATCCAAGAGGAGTTACAACAAATAGTGAAAATGGAATTGAGGATTATGAAATTTATTATCCAATTTTTGAAGCAATGCAACAACATGATCTCGTTTTAAATTTACATGGAGAAATTCCAAGTGATAATAACAAAGTAAGTGATAATATAAAAATAAGAAGATCAATTTTGATTTTTTTGAAAAAAAATAAAAAAATTAGAATATTTGTGTCTTAAATGCAGAAGAGAGATTTCTTCCTGAACTTGAAAAAATTCATAAAAAATTCCCAAAATTAAGAATTGTTCTTGAACATGTCACTTCAAAAGCTGCTGTAGAATTGGTTTGAATTTTTTTTTCTTTCTTTTCTTTTTTTTTCTTTTTTTTTGAGAATAATAAAAGTAATAAAAATATCAATGAATTAGGTCAAATCTTTGGGTGATACTGTTGCAGCAACAATTACCCTTCATCACCTTGAATTAACAATTGATGATGTTGGGGGTAAAAATCATCATTTTTGTAAACCCATTGCAAAATTTCCAGAAGATAGAGAAGCTTTAATTCAAATAATTCGTGAAGGTTTCATTTTTTATTTTTTTATTTTTTCTTTTTCTTTTTCTTTTCTTTTTGCTTTTTTCATCAAATGTTAAAATAAAATAAAATTAGGACATCCTCGATTCTTTCTTGGATCAGATTCTGCTCCTCATGTTAAAAGTAAAAAAGAATCCGATTCTGCTCCAGCTGGAATATTTACAACTCCTTATCTCTTTCCTTACCTTGCAACAATTTTAGAAAAAGTACTCTATTTTCCCCCCCTTTTCTCTCTCTCTCTCTCTTTTTTTTCAAATAATAAAATCACAAAAATTGAAAGGTTGGATGTTTGGATAAATTAAAAGCATTTTCTTCAACAAATGGACAACGATTTTATAAACTTGAACAACATAACGAAACTATCGTATTAGAAAAATCACCATTGGAAGTTGTGAATGAATTTTCTTTCGAATGTGAAAATCAAAAAGAATGTGTCGTTCCATTTTGGGGAGGAAAGACTCTTCCTTGGAAAATTACAAGCTCCTTAAATTTAGAAAATGTTCAATAAAAAGAAATCAACTAGAAATAAATAAATAATAAATAAATAATAAATAAATTCTTTTGAAAAAAAAAAAGAATTTGCACTTTATAACTTAGTTATATACAATAAATTTAAATCCTTCTATCAGTAAATTGAAATTTTGTTATCATGTCCACAAATAATTACATTTTGAGTTTTGGGATCAATTTTGATAGCTGTTGGTTGATTCACTTTAAATTGTGTAATATATTTTCCATCTGAATCAAAAACTTGAATTCTATTATTAATACTATCACAAACAAGGATGTTATCATTCAAATCAACACATATTCCATGTGGGCCATTGAATTGATTATTTCCATTTCCTCTTTCTCCAAATTTTGAAATAAAATCTCCTTTTGAATTGAAGACTTGAATTCTATTATTTCCATAATCACTAACAATAATATTACCACTCGAGTTTATTGATATTCCAAATGGAAAATCGAATCTACAATTCCCTTTTCCTTTTGATCCAAATGTTGAAATAAATTTTCCCTCTGAATCAAATTTTTGAATTCTATGATTCTTAGAATCACAAACATAAATATTATCATTTTTATCAATACATATTCCTTTTGGATTCATAAGTTGACCATTCCTCTTCCCTTTTGATCCAAAGGTTGAAATAAACTTTCCTTCTGAATCAAATATTTGAATTCTATGATTCAAATTACCACTAACAACAATGTTTCCTTTTGAGTTTATTGCTATCCCACATGGAAAATTAAATTGACCATTTTCATTTCCTTTTGATCCAAATGTTGAAATAAAATTTCCTTCTGAATTGAATATTTGAACTCTATTTTTTAAATCACAAACAAGGATGTTTCCAATAGAATCTGTTGTTATTCCATACGGCAAAAGTAATTGACCATTTTCAATTCCTCTTGATCCAAATGTTAATTTTGGTTGATTTATTTCATTATAATTTCTTGGTTCTTGACAATCTAAACAAAATGAACTTGCTTCATTCTCTCCATCCATCATATGTTAATTTCTGTTTCTTCTTTTGTTGAGAAATTGAAGTATCTTCACATAATGAACTTCTAAGCTCTGCATCCACTTCCACACTCCTTTCTCAGTGTCATTATTTCCTCATCAAATATCTCTGATCACCTATTATTTATTTTTAATTGAGCAATTGATTGTGAAGTATGGAAAAGACATTGAATGAGATGGATATGAAAAATCTATCAATCAATCAATTAGTCAAGCAATCACTGATTTCTTATTATTTTTTTTTATTTAAAAAAAAAATAGCAGAGTAACATCATTGGACTTTGATAATTCTCCACTCTCTTCAATTTTTCTTCAAATTCAATTTGTATTTTCTTCAAAGTTTTCTAAAGTAAAAAAGAAAAATCAATGAAAGAACCAAAGAACTCAACCTTAAAATCTCTCTCCAAACTTCTTGAATGGAGTCTTCATGGGGTTGTTTGGATTGCAGGGTCTTCCATTTTACTTACTTTTGGAAATAGAAATACAAGATATATTGCTGGAAATCTACTTCTAGGATTGTTAATAGATGCATCTATTGTTGGAATAATGAAAATCACTTTTGCTAGAGCTCGTCCAAAGCAGACCAAACAAGGAACCATTTGGGATTATTATCCTGATACTTATTCATTCCCTTCAGGGCATTGTTCAAGGACAACGATGTTACTTTGTTATTCACTTCATTTCATTCCAAAGAGTTCTTATTTCCCATTCAATTTACCCTTGTTAACTCTCTTTTCGTTGAGTGTTCCATTCTCAAGAGTTATTTTAGATCAACATCACCCTTCAGATGTGATTGCAGGTTATCTTCTTGGATTTGTAAACTATTTTGTGTTATCAAAACTTTGGCTTTCTATAGATGATATTGAAAATCTTCTCTCTATTGTCAACCTTTAAAGATTCAAAATCAATCAACTAAAAACCTCAACACCTTTTAGAATTAGAATATATTTTGTCAAATAAAAAACTTATTTTATCCCTTTAATTGATTCTTCAATTCTTTCTTGATTATGTTTTTTTCGAATTATTCTTGCTTTCCAAAATGTTTCCAAATGTTTATTATTTTTGTGTTGAATTATTTATTAAATAAATAAATAAAGAAAAAAGATTTTACGTAGCTTTTATTACATAGTGTACATTGCGGTTAAATACTAAACTTCAGATTGTATTGAAGAAGACTTGTATGAAATATGACTTGAAGAGAAATAGCTACCTCGAGTACTTGCAGAATTTTTTTGGGACAAAACTTCATTAGTACGTTTTTCACTGTAGAGGGGATCAGAGACAGGATCATTGAGTGGTTGTATTAGAGAAGATCTTTCAGAGATTTGAGATCGACGTGGATTCGTATCTAATGCCTCTAATGCTTCTTGTCTTCGATTTTTGAAAAAAATAATAAGTCCTATGAGCGCAAAAAGGATAATAATACCAATTGGAATGATAATATAAAGTGGTAGAAAATCTGTTTCATCTGGAGGTTTTTGACAAGAACAAATATGTGAATCCGTTTGACAAGAAAAGCGATAATGGGTATCACAGTGAGTTGAGCATAAACAATTTTGTTGGTCACAATAATAGGTATAATTACACATTGTTATTATTATTATCCTTTGTTGAAGAAGTTTTGAAATGTTGTTCTTGTTGTATTGTAATTGCTGTTGTTGCGGGTAGTTGTAGTAGTTTGAAGGAGCCGGTAGAAAAACAAAAGGTATGACAAAAACTAATATGACTTTGCGAAATACAGAAAATTTAAAAGAAAGCTTTCTTTCTCAACTTTTGTCAACAAAAATTGGTTTCATGCAAGAGAAAACTAAATAAAATAAAAAAATGAATAAAAATTCAAAAGTTATAATATTATAATTACAAAAAGCTGTATGTGTTACAGAATTATATATTGTGAGTAATGCAGTTTTTGTATAATTTTTTTCTCTTTTTTTATTTTGTTTTTTGCAAGAAAATAAAAAGAACGAAAAGAGAAAAAAACAATAAAAATAAGAGATTGAGAATAAGATTGAGAATAAGACTAAGAAAAAAGAGTTAGAATACAAATGAAAGATATGAAAGGGAATATGAAAGGAATTAAAGGTATTCGAAGCAAAAGAAAAAATCACCAAACAGCAACAACAAAAATATTTTCGGTTCAATCACTAAAAATAAAACGATTGCAATATACCAGATTGCTCCTTTCTTCAACCCAATCTTCTCAAACTTAATATTATAATATATGATATGAAGGGGGCTTTATAAACTTGGAAATAAAAGAATCTTGAAACAAAAAAAAAATCAAATCTTAATCACTTTATAACTTTTGAAGGAGGGGGGTTTTCTTATTATTCTTTTCCAAATTTTTTATAATTTTTTATAATTTTTTGTAATTTTATTAGTGTTTTTTTGGTCATAAAAGGCTAAGTTATGGTTTTATAAAGGACTCTCTAATCTGGAGAAAGGAACACTCGCTAAACCAAAGGAGGTTTTCTTTATTTTCTTTCATTATTTTCATTGATTGATTGTTATATTATTTGGGTTCTAGGTTCGAAACGAACTGATAGAAAGCCAGAATTAGAAGGTCGATGAATGAAGGGGTCATGAGAGATGAAGATCAAAGCAAGAGAGATTGTGAATGGAAAAGTAAAAGAAGAATGAACAAGAAAGAATACATTAAATATCTTTTAATGGAGACAATTTTTGATCAATTTGTTTGAAAGTTGGTCGATCATTTGCATTTTGTTTCCAACATATTTCAATAAGAGATGCAAGAAATTCATGAGTTTGATCTCCATTACTATCTGGAATCGCTTCTCTTTTTTCTGATCTAACTTGATGTTCTATTTCTGACACTTCTTTCACTAATTGTATTTATTGAAAAGAAAAAAAAAAAAATGAGAAATGAAAAGCAAAAATTGAAAAGAAAAAGAAAGAAAGAAAAAAAACTAACAATGAGCCCAAGGGATCTTTCTTGACATCATTTCCCAAATAATTAAAGCAAAAGAATAAACATCTCCTTTCATTTCATATTCAATTGATACATTGGCAATACTTGTTGTCACTTTTCCAAATACTTCTGGGGCTGTATATCGTGGTGAAAATCCTTTCACATCAATTAATTTTTGGGTTTGAACCTTTTTTTTTTTTTAAAAAAAAAAAATGAATTGATTGAATGGTGAGAAAAATTTAAAAAGAAAAAAAAAAAAAGAAAAAAAAATGAAGAAAACCTTTGTTTCTTTAACTCTTGCCAAACCAAAATCACAAATAACTGCATTAAATATTCCTTTATCTTTTTCCAATAATATATTTGATCTGAATTAATTGATTGTTTTTTTTTGATGAAATTGAAATTTAGTTTCAAAGAATAAAAGAAAAGAATAAAAGAATAAAAGAATAATCAACGTTTTGAGATCTCTATGAACAATTCCAAATTCATTTACCATATTCATTCCTGCTGCAATATCACTTGTGAATTTCAAAATAATATCACTTGCAATATTTGTTGATTGACTTCGAATATACATTGATAAATCTTGATCATACAACTTTTTTTTTTTTTGAAATTGGTTCATCAAAAAAATAAAATAAAAGAAAAGAAAAGAAAAAGAAAAAGAAAAAGAAGAAAAAAAAGTAAAAAGAAAAAAGATACTTTTGTAATAATACAACGAGGGTTTTCAGAAAAACCAACCAAAGTAATAACATTTGGATGAGATGAAACTCCCCACATAATTGAAATTTCTTGTTCAAATCGAATTTGATCTTCTTCTTTTGAATAACTTTGATCTTCATAAACTTCTTTCAATGCCACTTCTTCACATCCAAATTTCTTTTGATTTTTTTTTTTTTTTTTTAAATTTATTTGATTCATTTTTTTGTGATTTTTTTTTTTTTTTTTTTTTTTTTAAATTTATTTGATTCATTTTCTTGTGAATTTTTTTTTTTATTGTCATCAAAAGAAGGAGAAAAGAAAGAAACCTCTCTTAATTTTTGATCCAAAATAACACCTTTATAAATAATAGCACAACCACCTCCTCCAATTTTCTCTCCTTTTCGAATTTGATTCAAATAATCAATTTTCATAAATCCTGGCATTGATACTTCAAGTTTTGTATTCATCAATGTCATATTTGCAACTTTTTTTTGTTTTTATTTTTTAGTAAATAAATAATTCAACAAAATAAAATAAAATGATGAATAAATATGAATACGTTGAGTCATTGAAAGTTCTTCAGTATCTGTTCTTTCAAGGTCAATTTCTTGAAGATATTTACTGATTTTATTTTGTTGTGTCTTTGATTGATTCCGTTTCTAATTCATTTTTTGTTACTGATTTTATTAAACATTTTCATTAAAGAGAAATGAGATCGATAATTAAAAAAAAAAAAAAAAAAAAAGAGAAAGAGAGAAAGAGAAAAGAAAGAAAAAAATCGACATTTCTTCTCAAAAAAAAGAGGATTAATAAGACAAGTAAAATCAAAGCCAAGACACCAACAGTAACACCAACACCAATCCCAATTGCAACACTTTGATTTTCTGTTGTTGCCAAATTACAACTTATTCCATCTCCTGAATATCCATTAATACAATCACAATTTCGACTTCCAATTGTATTTATACAATTTGCATTTGAATCACATTCTCCATTATTTGTTAAACATTCATTAATATCTATTTATTTATTTATTTATTTATTTATTTATTTATTTTATGTTTATTGATATTCAAAAGGTTGATTATCTTTTTTTCCAATAAATAAATACATGAAAAGAAAATAAAAAGAAAGAAGAAAAGAAAGGAAAATCAAACCTTGACAAAAAGTTCCATTTCCTTCATATCCTGTTTTACAAGTACAATTAAATCCTCCTTTAATATTTTTGCAAGTTGCATCAACATGACATCCTCCATTATTGTTCAAACATTCATCAATATCTATTGTTATATTTTTCGTTTTATTTTATTTTTGAATGAATTAAAATTATTTTAATCAGCGAAGAAACTCAAAAAAAAAAAAAAAAAAAAAAAAAAAAAAAAAAAAAAAAAAAAAAAAATCACCATTACAAATAAAACCAGTTCCTGCATAATTTGGTTTGCAAGTACAAATAAAACTACCTAATGTATTTGTACAAGTTGCATCTAAATGACATCCTCCATTATTTATTAAACATTCATCAATATCTATTATATTTAAATTTATTAATATATTGAAAAAAATAAAAAATAAAGAGGAAATATCAAAAAAAAAAGAAAAAAATCAACCTTGGCAAAAGGTACCATTTCCTGAATATCCAGTTTTACATGTACAATTAAAACTTCCTTGAGAATTTGCACATGTTGCATTTGCATGACAATTATGACTACCCAACGTACATTCATTAATATCTAACATTTATTATTGTTGATAAATAAATAAATAAATAAATAAATAAAATCATATTACCAATACAATATGTACCATTTCCTGAAAAACCATCATGACAAGTACAATTTCGACTTCCAATTGTATTTATACAAATTGAATTTGAATCACATCCTCCATTATTTATTAAGCATTCATTGATATCTATAATTGAAATTTAATATATTATTTTATCTTATTTCTGAATTCAAAAAAAAAAAAAAAAGATAATACCAGTACAATTAAAACCATCTCCTTCATATCCATCTTTACATGTACAATTAAAACTTCCAGTTGTATATAAACAAAATCCATCTTCATGACATCCTCCATAAGCTATTAAACATGAATCAGTAGCTTTTTGTTTGAATTGTTAAATATGAATCTTTGTTATTTCTTTTATTTTTTCGCTAAATCAAAGGAAAAAGAAAAAATACTTTCACAAGAACCAAAAATAGGACTCCAATTTCCAATTGTATTATTTTGAATACAGACCCTAGAAATTGGACCACTATATCCTAGAGGACATTCCCCATGAATCACTTCTCCATTTGCAATTGTTTCATCCCATTCTACTTTTCCTTCATTTGGAATATATGGACATTTGACGGCTAATCATTATTTCATGGTCCATTTTTATTTATTTATTTTATTTTAGTAGTCTGATTGATTCCAATTTTAAATGGTGTTAAACAATAGAAAAAGAATCAAACCAGTTTCACAATTTTCTCCAGCATATCCAAGTTCACAGCAACTATAAAGATAACTCAAATCTTCATTCAATCTCATTGAACATGTTTGTCCTGATAAACATTTATCATCAGGGCAATATTCATCTAGTTTTATTAATTTTATTTCATCTTTTATTTTCATCTTTTTTCGAAAGTGATATTTACCACAAAAAAACTTTGAACTACTGTAATCACTATCATAAATGGATGAATAATCAAGGATTGGGCAGTCCCAATTATTATATCCAAGTTGTCTATGAAATTGAAATTTAATTTGGTTCATTTTTTGATCATGACTTTCTTACATCGTAGTTAATGATGGCAAATCTAAAATAAAGGATGGAATGGTTCCTGAAAGTTTGTTGTAGTTTAGATAACTATTATTTGAGTAATTGTAATGTTTAGACCAAATATCATAAAATGATGAATGAGTGCACTACAGCATTTGTAAATTTGTTAAATTTTGAAATTCGGTTGGGATTGTTCCTGAAAGTTGCGTGGGTTCGATTGATAATCCGAGAGTTAATGAGAATGAGGTAATTCCACTTTTATATTTTTGTTTTATTTCATTTCATTTTAGTTTTGAATTTGAAATCAAAAATTTGAAAAAGAAATATCAAAACGAATGAAATGAAATTACAAATTTGTTAAATTTGTGAGCCCTCCAATTTCTGTTGGGATTGTTCCTGAGATTTCATCTGATATTAAAATTCTATTTGTTGAATTTGATGACAAGGATTCAAAAAAAAAAAAAAAAAAAAAAAAGTGAGAAAATGAATAAATATTGAGTACAAATATGTTAAACTTTTTAAATTTCCAATTTCAGTTGGAATCGTCCCTAAAATATCCTTTGCGGCTAACACTCTAGAAAAAAAAAAAGAAGAAGAAAATCAATAAAATAAAAAACAAAAGACAGAGTTGTTAAATTTGTTTTTTTGAAAAAAAAATTGAAAAATGAAAATTGTGGTTTACAGAGTTGTTAAACTTGTCAAACTCCCATATTCTGTTGGGATTGTTCCCGAAAGTTGAAATGAAGCGATGTAGCTAGTTCAAAAAGAAAGAAAAAATATTTTATTGAGGAATATTAAATATAAAAACAAAAAAATGATTTTACAAAAACTCTAGACGAGAAAAATTGATGATCTCTGTTGGAAATGCCCCTGAAAGTTGGAACGCAGAGATGAGTCTACATTTATTATTATTATTAATTATTGTATTGGACTTGAAGATTAATTGACTGTTTCATAGATATTTTACATATATTGTAAGCTTGTTAAATTCCAAAGTTGAGCTGGAATGGTTCCATTGAGACTATTACACACCAATTGCCTTTTAAAAAAGTGGTAATGGGTTAATATTTTCAAAAGAGAGAGAAAAAAAAGAAGAAATCATAAAATGAAGAATTGTGATCTTGCAAATGTTGCAGATTTTTTAAGTTTCCAAATTCTGTTGGAATATCTCCCCAAATTGTGTTTGAAGTTATATCTCTATATTATTTTATTTTATTTTTTCAATTTTCGATTCAATTTCAAAAGAGGATGAGTTGTGTTATTACAATTTTTCTAAATTAGTTAAACCTCCAAATTCTGAAGGAAGGGTTCCAGTCCATTGATTCCCAAAACCTCTATTCATTTTCAATTAGTTGAATTAATAAAAATTTACAGGTGAATAAGAAAAGAGGATACAATCCGATAACTCTTTGAGGATTTGAAGAATCACAAGTAATTTCATCTTGGACACATAAATTATCCACATCCCAATTCAAATTTTGAGGAGATAGAGAATTATACCAATCAGTTAATATTGTTTTATCATTAGAGTCTAATTCACCTATTAAAAAATATTTTTAATACGTTTTTGAAATGCAATCCACTCTCTTTTTGTTTCATTTCATATCATGAAAATACTAAAGAATCAAAGAAAAGAGAAAGAAAAACCAAAACCAAAGAAGAATCTCAATTAGAAGAAAAACCAAAAAGAAATTCATAAAAAGAAATTGAAAAGAGAAGATATTCAAGATTCAAGAAAGAAACTGAATGATACTTAAGTTTATAGTTCATAGTTTATCGTTCTAACTTTGAAAGAAGAATGAAGAAGAGCAACCATCCCAAAAAAAAGTGAGAATGGCGAAACAACTTTTTTTTCAAAAATGAGATAAAGAAAACAAAACAAAAATTGAGATTCTTTATCCTCTTCTATTCAATTCATTCTGAAGAAGAAAGAAAAGATTATAATTCAAAAGAAAAGAAATAACAAATACATAAGAAAAAGAAAAGATTTCAAAGAAAGACAGAAGGAAAACTGAAAACTGCTTGAATATGAACGGTCAATTCGAATTCATCCAAACAAAAAATCAACCAAAAAAAAAAAAAAAAAAAAAAAAAAAAAAAAATAAAAAAAAAAAAAAAAAAAAAAAAAAAAAAAAAAAAAAAAAACAAAAAAAAAAAAAAAAAAAAAAAAATCAAAATCTTGAAAAGAAATAAGAAATTGTGAGAAAGAAAAAGATAAAGAAGATTAACCTAGAGAAGATTGGAGTAGAATACAAGAGAATAGTAGTTGTAATAGGATCTGGTAAGAAGTCAACATCTAACACTATCTATCTTGGTAAAACAGTCAAACAAAATAAATGAAAAAATAAATCAAAAAAAAAAAAAATTAAAAAAAGGTTCGAGATCGATTAAAAAATTGCCCGAAAAATTCACTGATTTTTTTTTTCTTTCATGCCTCCTTACTCTCCTTTCCTTGAAATCAAAGCTTGATTCTTTGTTTTATTGATTATTCTTCTTCTTCTTATTTTTTATAAGTCTGATGTTTTATTTGTTTTACAATTTTAATATTTATTTACAAAGTTTATCAGCATCTTCCAAAAGTTTTAAAAATCCATGAAGAAGCTATTTATTTGATTTGAAAAATATTACTATTACGATTCCTTATTGATTGATAAAAAAAAGTGAAGAAATAAATAAATAAAACCTGATCAATCCAACATTCTCTATCCATAAGAATTCCAACAATATCCTTTGGAGTTGAATGATTTTTCAAAAGATTTGAAACTTCTTTTTGGATTACTTCAAATAGTCTATGAGAAAAAATAAAAGTGAAGTGGATTTTAATAATGAATTATTTTTTCAACAAAAAGGATAAAGAAAATCTACCGAAAGTTGAAATGATGAAGTTGATGATATAAAAGTGCTCGTTTGTTACATAAACTTCCAAGATTATAAGAAATATCTGGTTGAGGTTTCAAAATCTATTGTTTTTTTTTTTTTTTTTGAAGTTCATTTGATCAATGAAACAAACAAGAAGAAAAGGAAGAAAAAGAACCTCGAAAGTTTCATGATCATATGAATTTCCATGCAAGAGAAGTTCTTCAAGAGAGTTTTTATGAGGTCGATTGCATGCTATTTAAGTTTTCAGTAATCAATTGATCAAAAAATAAAAATAATAAGAAAAAATAAAGAAAAATAAAGAAAAAGCACCTTCACAAATATCAATATTTTTGGTGATGTTACATTTTTTTACATAAGGAAATCTTTCAATGTCATTCTAAAATTAAAATAAATAAAAAGAAGAAATAAGAGAAGAAAATCTAAGAAAAAAACATACTCTGAAACCATGATCCCAAATATTACTATTTACAATTAAAGTTTTTCTAAGAGATAATCTTTGTTCAATATTTCTAATTGATGGTAGAAAATATTCATCTTTTGTTTTGTTTTGTTTTTTTCATTAATAAAGAATGAAAAGAATGAAAAGAAAAAAAAAGAAAAAAAGAAAAAAAAAATCTTTACCTTGAGATTCGATGATACAACTTCGAAATTCAGAATCAAGACTTAAACTAATTAAATATTGAATATAAGTTCCAAAAGAAATTGGTAATTTTTCAACTCTTGTCAAAGAAAATGCCACTTAATTGAAGAAAAAAAAAAATTAAATTTCTGTTAGCTTCTATTTAAATTAAAAAAAGAATCTTTACTTGGTAAATTCATTTTTTGAGGACTTGGTGTGGATTCAATTGATTTCGATTTTGATTTTGATTTTGGAGGTTCCTCATCAGAGTCTTTGATTTTTTTTTTTTTTTTTTTTTGAAAAAATTAGATAAATAAATAAAATTTAATGCATTGAAAAAAAAAAAAATCAAAAAAAGAACCAGTTGTTGAATTTGTATCAATTCCATCAATTTCATCCAAATTATCAACTTCATTTGCACTAATTTCTTCTGTATCTGAAATAACAAAACTTGATAATTCTTTTTCTTGAGATCTGGTAAAAAAAAAAATTATTTTCAATTTCTTGAAAAAAAGAAAGAAAGAAAGAAAGAAAGAAAATGGAAATGAACATATCATTATCTGGTTCAGAATTTTCAGAATCTGTAAATCTCTTTAATGAAAGTGTCTCTCGAGCTAATAAAATTAGATATTAATGAGATTTGAATGAATGAATGAATGAATGAATTTTTTAAAAAATTGTACAATTTTGTCTTCTTTTTAATCTTGAAAACTTCTTTGGTTTCATTTCTTGTCTTTCATTTTTATTTTGATTCAAAAAAAAGTTCAACATCAAAAAGGTTTAAAAAGAAGAAGAAGAAAAGAAAAATACTTTTTTCTTAATCTTTTCAGATTTTTAGGAGCAATAATTTCATATTCAGAATCAGAACTTGAAATTGTTTTTTGGGCTTCTTCTTCAATTTCACTATCACTAGAAATTAAATCAACTGGAAATTTTGAAATGATATTAACTTGATGTTCATTCTTTGTCCTTTTTTTTTAAAAAAAAATTAAGTCGGAAGAATTAAAATAAAATAGTTTACAATATTTTTTTACTTGGAGGAGTATATGCTTCAAAAAAATTTTCAATTTTTCTCTGAAAAAAAAAAAAATTATTTGGTTGGATTAGAATTGTTTGAAAAAAAAAGAAAGAGAAAGAAGAAATAAACTTGTGTTTGTGTTTGTTTTTGTTTTTGTTTTGATGAATTTTTAGGAGGATAAGTTGGAGAAGCAGGTGGTGTGAGAGATTCATCAGAGTCCAATATTTCAAATGTCTATTTCCAAAACAAAATTAAAAGAATTAATTCAAGACAATTAAAGAACTGAGAAATTCAAATTAATAAATTTACCAAAGACTTTAAATTTTCTTTTGGAATGAAAATTGGTTTGTTTGTCTGACTGATTTCTTCTAATTTTTGTTGTTTTTTCAAGAAAAAGGAATGGTTAGAATTGAAATTGAAGATGAAAGTGAATTTCAATGAAATGAATTTGAAATAAAGAATTAAGAAAGAACCATAATCATCATCATCATTATCAGATTCAGGGACAAAACGACTTGAAGAAGAACGAGAAGATGAAGTAAACATAGCGCAGCGATTGTGAAATCAAAAAAAAAAAAAAAAAAAAAAATAAAGGTTTTTT
>Ga0209960_1003077_pt1 | contig 15145 bp, 15 predicted proteins | sample ThiBiot_500_plan_2_FD_183947 | JGI IMG/M metagenome (GOLD analysis project Ga0209960, IMG submission 183947) | Wastewater bioreactor microbial communities from Cape Town, South Africa - Thiocy_expt_500_plan (SPAdes) | ecosystem: Engineered > Bioreactor > Thiocyanate-remediating >...
AAAAAAAAAAAAAAATACTCCTAGAGCCAGGATTCCTTTTTAGGGCTGGAGTTTCTGGTTCTAAATGATCAACAAGTTCAATAGTTCCAGTAGTTTCACCTTTTTCTTGATCTCCTCCTTTCTTTTTGAATCTTTGTTCCTCTTCAATAATATGATAAGCTTCAGGAAGGAAGGTTCTCTTGACACTTATGATTTTTATTTTATTAGTTTAATTTTAATTTAATTTTGAAGATATAAAATAAAAAAAAAAAATACTAGATCCATAAGAAATCTCGAAGTAAACAAATTACAGGAACAACTACAATTGTAAAATAAAATTGAGCAGTCGGTAATAAACGTGGTGCTTCTCCGAATAGAGCTTGAGCATCTTGATAGAAAGTAATGAAAGCAAATCCACAAACAATGAAAACAAGGAAATAGACAACCTAATAATATTTATTTTAATCAATATTTCGAAATTGAAAAAAAATAAAAAAATAAAAAAATAAAAAAAATACCAATCCTCCCCAATATGATACATGAGTCCAAACAACCCAAAACCTAGAAATAATCAGAAACAATTAGGAAAGAAAAATGGAAAAAGAAAGAGAGAAAATTTTTTTGAGATTAGAAACCTTGTAACTAAAGAAATTTTTCCAATAACAGTTAATAAAACACAAAGGAAGAGCATAGTTCCTACAGCATAAATGTCTTGATCTTGTCCATTTGGGAATATTTGTTCATGATAAAAGAAATAATTCACAAGAAAGAAGATTAACTAAATGGAATAAGAAATTAGAGAAAGAATAATAAAAAAGAGAAAAAGAAAAAGAATGAAACCAGTGAATGATAAATAGAATTGAAAAACCATCCAAAGAAAACTTTTAAGCTAAACTATAAAGGAAATAATTTTCAATTTTTTTTTCTTTCTTTTTTAAAAAAAATAAAATAAAAAAACAAAAAAGAAATGAAATTGTACGAAATAATTTTTTTGACCGAATTGATACATTTCTGGATGCTCCATTAATTTGTCTTGAACCACATCCTGTTCGAAAATACCAAGAATAATTACACCAAAAAATGTGAAAATAACATTCCAGAGTGTATTTGAAATTCTATCCCAAGGTAATTGTCCAGAAAATCCATTGACAAATGAAAAGTAAAATGAAACTAAATAGAGGGTTAATGTTTTATAAAAGGAGAGTAAGATGACTTTTGATAAACGACGATAGGATAAATGACCATGGACAAAAAGAAGTTTTTTCAAGAATCTTTATAAATGAATGAATGAATAAATAAATTTTTTAATTTTTAGTATGGTTTTAAAAAAAAAAAAAAACAAACAAACCTAAATTGTCCAATGGCATAATCAGAAGATCTAGCAGCTTGTAATCCTTCATGTCCAGCAATACCAATACCAACATCAGCTGATTGAATCATAGAAACATCATTTGCTCCATCTCCGATAGCAAGAGTTGTGCATTTCATATTCTTTTTAACGAGAGTAACAATGTCAGCCTGAGTGGAGAGAATTGATTAATTGAGGGAATTTGATTGGATTTTTCGAAAATAATAATAAATAATAATAATAATAATAATAATAAACCTTTTGAATTGGAGATACACGACAGCAAATAGCTGCTGCACATTCAGTTGCAATTTTGATAAGATCATTTTTATATCTAATATTATGATTATGATGAGTATTCTTGAAATCAAAGTCATGATTTTAAAAGAAAAAGAAAAAAGAAAAATAAAAATAAAAATTACGTGCTTTGGAGAACAAAGGTGAGTGTTTTTCCGTCAATAATTAATGCATAATTTGGCCCATATTTTTTAGATTCCTTGGAAAATAATGTAAATTGAGTGAATAATATGAATATTAACGACTAATCAATAATTACCATGGTTTCTTTTAGCCACTTTCCGATATCTTCTTCATTTTCTCCTTCACATACAAGAGGGGTCATACTTTATTATTGATTTTTTTGTAAAAAAAAGGAATTCCAAGAATAAAAAAAATATAATGAATGAATGATTAATACTTTTCTTTAACTAATTGACAAGAATAAGCAATATTAATTGCGGTTTCCTTTTTGTCTCCTGTTAACATCCAAACTTTTATTCCAGCCTTTTGAATGAAAAAAAAAAAATTAAAAATTAAAAAAATTTTTTTAATAAAATTAAAGTCAAGAAAAAAAAAAAGAACCTCCATCAAAGATTCAATTGCTTCAGGAACTCCGATTTGCAATTTATCTTCGATTCCAGTTGCTCCCAATAAAAATAAATTTTGCTCAATTTCATCACATAATTGGTCAACCTTTTAATTTTTTATTTTTTATTTTTTATTATTTTTTGATTTTATTATTTTTTGCCATAAAATAAGATATCTAATCTCACCTCTTCTGCACGATTAACAAGACTTGTACTAGCAATTTGATATCTTTTTTGCCATTCCATATAATCACTTTCTTTTAATTCAGCAACTGCAATACATAATGTTCTTAATCCTTCTAATGCAAATTCTTCAACATGCTCTGTTGTTTCTTTTAAAAATAATTGTTTTGGAGCAAGACGTTCCATAATAACATTATCAGCTCCTTTGCAAAATAGTTTAATTTTATCTAATTGATTTTGTTTTAAATGAATTTGTTGAAGAAATTTTGTTCAAAAAAAAAAAAATGAAAATGAAAATGAAAGAAAAACAAACTTGCTGGAGTTCTACAAATAATAGACATTCTTTTTCTAGCACTAGTAAATTCTAAAACATTTAAAATTTCGTAATCTTCTTTTGCTGAGAGGGCCATAATTGTGACAGAAGTTGGTTTTCTTGTCTATTAAAGTTTGAATTTCAAGTCAAAAATAATAAATAATAAATAAATAAAGGGATATAAAAGTCAAGAAATTACATTGAAATAGAATCCAAGATATTTTGCTGCAGTTACAAGAGCTGCTTCATCAGGAGAAGCAGCTTGGTAAACAATTGCTAGAGAAATAAATTTTTGAGGTCAATAAATAAATTTGTTTTTGAAGAAGTTCAAGGAAAATAAAGAAGAAAGAGAAAATAATAATAAAAATCAAAAAAAAAAAAAAATCACTATTTTTTTGTTGTTTATCTCTTTCTGGAATAACTGTATGGCACACTGCAAGTAATGTAAGAAATTCTCGAATCATTGAAGCAGTTTTATGATTAGATGTTAGATTATCAAGTAATGAGGGATCATAGAAATTCCAATACGGCTTTTTTTTAAAAAAAAAAGTTAGAATAAAAAAATCGAGAATAAAATTAGGAGAAAAGAAAAAAAAAACATCGTCTTTGTGTTCGACAGGTGGATCAGGTTCAAGAACACGTCCTTCTCTCTTTGCAAGAGCACGAGAAGCATCAGTATAACCTTTTCCATATTTAATTCCAGCAATTGAACATTTTCTAAATTCCATTTGATTTCGAGTTAAAGTTCCCGTTTTGTCCGAAAATATATATTCAATCTTGAATTTATTGTTATTGTTATTTTTAGTTTATTATATTTATTTATTGATTAGATATTATTATTATTTATATTTTTGAAAAAATTAAAGGTATTACTTGTCCTAATTCTTCATTTAAATTTGAAGTTCTTGCAGTTGCATATACATCTTGCTCAGCATAATACATTTCTTGATCGTTATTAATAAATATAGCTTGACAAAATTTTACAATTTCGATTGAAACGTATAAACTATCAAATTCAAGAAAGGATTTTATTTTATAGATTTTTTTTTTTATATAAAAGAAAGATCAAAATAAAATAATTAAAAAAAAAAACCTGATAGGGACAACAGTGTTAAAAAGAACAATAAATACGATAAATTGTTTCATATTACTTCCTGAAGAAGTGTCTCTAGCATCAAGTGCAAGATACCAAGCATTTTGGGCAACTGTAGATTGATTCTAAAAAAAAAAAAAATCAAAAAAGAAATTATAAATTAATTAATTAATTGAAAATAATAAATTCAAACCCAAAGTATGAATCCAATGGTACTTGCAATTGCCATGAAAAATAAGAGAGCAAAAATTGCTAAAATTTGTCTATTAGTAGTCTTTTCCAGCAAAGATTGTTTGATAGGTGTTGCTCTAAAGAAGGTTTTTATAATTGATTTTAATTTAGATTTTGTTTTTTTTTTAAAAAAATGAAAATATTGACTTTGCATTCATGAGAAGTTTAGTTTCATGTCCGGTATAAATTACAAGTCCATAAATCCAAGGAGTATTTTTTAGTAAACATCCCTAAAAAAAAAGAAATAATAAAATGATAAATTATTCAAGAAGAAGCATCAAGAGAGTGAAATTGAAAATTATTAAAAAATTGGTTTGAAATTTTACTCGAAGAAGAATTTGATTAGGTCCAACAGGAATTGGTTGTCCTTGATCAAGTTTTAAAGTTCCATCAAACATATATAAACGATTATTTGGACCCTCATATGAAAATTCCCCTTTGAATTCGAAATTGATTTTTTTTTTATACAAAAAAGTATACCCTAAAATTGAAATTAAAAAAAAAAAAAAATTAAGACCTTTTAATTGTGAGACTGTTTCAAGATTTCTGATGTCTGATGTCTCTTGGATTCCTTGTCGAATTTTTAAGTTTGTTTCTCTAAAGAAGAAAATGAAGTCAGAAAGAAAGAAATTCACAAATATTTGTAATAAAAAAGAACCCGTCCAAACTTGATGTTTCAACATAACAAATTGATTCAGGTTCACTTGAAGAAATTAGCAGTAAATCACAAGGAAAAGGTTCATCATTAACAACTTTGACCATATCACCAACTTTTAAATCTTTGGTTCGTTTTTTTTTTATTTTTTATTTTTTATTTTTGTTTGAATGAGGAAAAAAAAGAAAAGAAAAACAAGAAGCTTTACTTTTCCATTTCACTGAACTTTGTTTTCCATCAATAATAACTTCAGCTTGTCTTATATTTGTCTCTTTATCCATTTTATGTCGTTTCTTTTTTATTTATTGAATCATTTTATTTTTGTAAAAGTTTTCAATTTTTTCATTCTTGATGTTTTCCTTTTATTTCCTCTTTCTTGAACTATCAACAAATAACTAAATAAATAATAACAAATAGCTTACCACATCTTCTATTAATTCTTTAATTGCTGTTAGTGCCAAGATTGCACAAAGAGGTCCAAATGTATACCATCTACCTGTTGGAGCTAGCTCAGGACTTGATAACTATTGAACATTATTAGTTTAGTTTATTTTTGACGATTTTCATCAATTCTTTGAAGAAGCATGGCTTTGTTTTGATTTGATTTTTTTAAAAAAAATTCAAAAAAGAACCTGAAATATCGATATAACTAAGAAATAAAAATTTGCTAATCTCATAAATTGTTCAAAGAGAAACTTTGGAAGAAAAGTAATCACAGAATACTTTGCTGTCATAATTTCATTTGAGGCATACTTTTGGTTTGGACTGAGAGGGGCATTGAGATGGACTGTTCGAATAGGATATTCCCTCGGTCCATTCTATATCAAATTTTTTGTTTGAAATAGAATATAGAATATAGAATAGAGTTAAAACTTACTCGTTTGAATAATTTATTGAAGAACTCCTTCATTGCATCCAATAACACAACACTTCCGAAGTTCCTCTCTCTTCTATTTTTGTTTTTTTTAAAGAAAAAACTGCAAAAGAAAACAAAAAAACAAAAAAAACAATTTCAACTTTTCAAAAAAAAAAAAACAACAACTTATTTAGCAATCAAAGCTTTTTTCTTTCTTTTTCAATGTTATTATTATTGAATAGTGTTTGAGTGTTATAAAAGTTGTTTCAAAGGTACAACATAAATAAAAGTCAAAGTTTATTATTATTTGAGTTGTTTTTTGTCAACTCTTTCTTCATTCCAATTTCCCTTCCCACACCACTTCTTCCCCCAAAAATTAATCACTTTCTTATATCTATAACCTTTTCTTCATGGTTTATTAAATAAATTGGAATGATTTTTAGGTGTTTTTTAAGTGATTTTGGGTGATTTTAAGTGATTTTTTAAACATTTTTTCTTGATGATTGAAAACGATTTTTTTTTTTTTTTTGTGAAAAAAAAAATGCGCCCAAATTTGGAAAAAGTCTGAATTTTGATTGGATCACACTTTGAATTCTTGGAATTTTCTATTTTCTGTAGAACAAACATGGCGCGTTCTTTTTACTTTTTTTTTTGCACCTCACCAAAAAGTCAAAAAGACACAACCAGAATTGAAACAAGAAATTGAAAAGAAAAAGAACAAACATCGAAAAGAATTTAGAATGAAAGTGTATTAAAGAATTTTGTTATCTTGATTTCAAGTTTATTGCTCAGAAATTGCAAAAATGATTGCAAAATATTTCAAACAAGCTTGTTCCTCGATTTTTTCAAAACTAAACTAAGTTGCTAAGCGAGAAATCTCAACAAACTATTGACTACTTGTTTGCTGGATTCTAATATTGTCAGGACTGAAAAATATTCCGAAAACTAACTACTAACTAACACTGACTAACTAAGTTTATCTAGATGGTCAAACTCAATTCAAAGAAGAAGAAATTAAATATTCAAGAATGGCCACAAGTCTAAGAAGTGTCATAGAGAACTGCAATGCAAGAATAAAATACCAAAGAATCTTCAACCAATTATTATCTTTGAAAAAACTCCCAAAAGTTGAGCTATAATTATCATAATCATTGTATGATTTTACAATTATTGAATTTTTTTTTAAAAAAAGTGGAAATTGTCATTTGTAACGGAATTACCTTAGGTTGTCGAAAGATTCTTTGAAAAATTTAGTGGACTACATGATTCTATTCTTGTCTTCTTCCTCCTCCAATCTCTCTGAATCAAGCTTCTGATCGAGGATGTACTTTCCAGGAAAGAACTCTAATTCCTGAAGTAAGGGAGAGAGAGTATATTCAAATATTTGCAAAGGCATTATCTCCAGATTATGTGAGGAACACAGGGATAAATCCGACTCTTAGAGAGCGAGAATATCTCCAAATGTTTGCCAATAGCAACCTAAATAATTTTTCCAGGGAAACAATCAGGTAATTCACAATTTTTTGGCTCGGAACCACATAAATTACAACAAAAGGAGCTTGAGGGAGAATCTATTATGGTATAGAGTGGGCAGCAGGATTTATTGACACAACGGTTCTTTCTAGCTCACCCAACAAAATAACTATGGTAATGGTCTTGTGAGCTCTGATTTACCAGCACTATGTGACCTCCTTGGGACGAGAATAGTTGATCATTTCGAGTTTGACTCCAGTATTACTGCCAGTAGTAGTTGAATTCTGTCAGTTAGAACACACTGGAATCCCTTTGGAATAACAGCCAAAGTTTTTTTTTTCTTGTTGTTGGATGTTTCTGATTGGTTGAAATTCTTGTTTGGCAGCTTCTCATTGGTCCAAATCACGTGATTATATCTCTTTTCCATTTTCCATAATACTTTCTTATAAAGTTATTCAAATTTCTTATAAACTAGTTGATACAGTACTCTCATTGTATGTTGATTGAAACAATGTTGATTGATTCATTAGTTCTTTGTTTTTTTCATGTTCAATAAGTAAAGTTAAATTTGAAAAAAAATCCAAAGAAAAAAAAAGAAAAAAAAAAAAAAAAAAAAAGAGAAGGAATTTGGGTCATTTGTTTTATAATTGTTTTCATTAAACATTGATTTGTTTTATTCTTTGATCACGTTAGTATTGAACTTGTTTTGAATAGTTTGTTTGTTTGAAGAAATAATTTCTTTTTAATGTTTTTCTTTGAGTTTGAAATTTTGTAAAATAAGAAGATGAATTTAAGAAAAAAAGAGGAATTTTGATATTTTATTTTTCTTTTCTTTTAATTTTCTTTCAAAATTATAAATAAGTTGAAAATTTTATCAAAGAATAAGTTTAAAGATAAGATAAAGATTAATTAAGGTGAAGAAAGGATTTGTAATATGATATGATAATGAATTGTATTGGAGAGAGAAACAGATAGAAAGAAAGGATAGTTGAAGTCAAACAAAAGAAGAAGAAGAAGAAGAAAAATTGAAAATATCAATGAGATCTCATTATAAAGTCAAATAAAGATATCAATAAAATATCAATAAAGATATCAATAAACCATCAATAAAACATTAAAGAAGCTTAAATATGATTTGAAAATGAAAAAATGATTATATCAATCTCAAAAACTTTTCAAAAATAAAAAAAAAGATCTCAACAAAAAAATTAAATAGAGTTCAACAATGTCAATGCAAGGAATCGTTAAATATGTTCTATCTGGAGACACTATAGTTGTTAAAGGAAAATCAAACTCTCAAGGAACTACATTTGTTTCTCCACCAGAGAGAACTCTTGCTATTTCTGAAGTCATCAGCCCAAAACTCGCAAGAAAAGATACCCAAGATGAACCTTTTGCTTTTACTAGTAGAGAAATTACAAGAAAGTTGTTAATTGGACAAGAAGTTACTTTCACTGTGTTACCAACTCAAGGTCAAGCTTCCCAAGGTCAAACACAACAACAACAAAGAGAATTAGCTAAAGTATTTCTTAATGGACAAAATCTTGCACATGTTTTATTAACTTTGGGAGCTGTTCGTTTGAGAGAGAATGCAAAAGATGAAACTATTGAAGAAATGAAATTGTTCCAACAAACAGCAATGGATGAACAAATTGGAATTTGGTCTCAAGAATCCCCAGATGATAAAATTAGAAATATTAAATGGGAAGTTGAAAATCCAAAAGTTCTTTTAGATCAATCAAAAGGAAAACCTATTGATGGTTTTTTTTTATTTTATTATTTTATTTATTTATTTATTTTTCTTTTTATTCCTTTTTTCTTTTTTTCTTTTCTTTTTCTTCAATTTCAATCAAAATTCTTAATTCAGCAATTGTTGAAAGAGTCAGAGATGGATCTACCTTACAATTACAATTACTCCCTTCTTTTCAACAGATTGTTCTTTTAATTTCTGGAGTTAAAGCACCAATTTATCGTAAAGATGTTCCCGGACAACAAGATTTAATTGAAGTTTATGCTCCTGAGGTTCTGATTTTTTTTAGTTTTTAATTTTTTTATTTATTTGAAAAAATATCTTGGTTTTCAAAGTTTGAATAATTTTCTTTATTTATAGGCAAAATATTTCACTGAATATAGACTTCTTCATAGAGATGTTAAAGTTATCTTAGAAGGTAAACCATAACTCCCTCGAAAAATTAAATTTTTAAGACACAGTTAATTAACATTTTTTTTTTAAAAAAAAAAAACAAAACTTTTAGGAATTCAAAATAAAAACTTTGTTGGATCTATTCTATTTCCTAAAGGAAATATTGCTGAAGCTCTTGTTCGTGAGGGTCTTGCAAAAGTCTCTGATAGCACTATTTCATTAGTTACAAATGGTGCAAAAACTCTTAGAGATCTTGAAAAGTTCATTTTTTTTTTTCCTTCTTTTTCTTTTTCTTTTTCTTCAACATAACCTTTCTTCCTTCATTTTTTTAGCCAAGGAAAACAAAACAGACTTCGTATTTGGAAAAACTTTGTTCCTAAAGAGGAACCTGAAAGACAAGCATATACAGCCAAGGTTTTTTTTTTTTCTTCTTATTTTTTTACCTTTCTCTTTTTCATTTGTTATTAATTTTGGAAACCTTAGGTTACACGAATTATCAATGCAGAAACAATCCAAGTTGCCCTTCCAAGTGGCGAAGAAAAAAAACTTACTTTATCTAGCATTCGATCTGTTAAGTATGATCTATTTTTCAAATTCAATTTTAATTTTTTGAATTTTTTGAAATTTTTTTCAAATCCAATTTTAATTTTCGATTTTCAGAGGAAAAGAACCTAAGGATGTTTACTATCAAAATGAAGGAAAAGAATTTTTAAGAAAACGTTTAATTGGTAAAAAAGTTCATGTCACAATTGATTATATTAAACCCGCAGAAGGTGAATACGAACAAAAAATTTGTGCAACAATTAAAATTGGAGAAAGGTAAAAATTTGAGATAATCTATTCAAATTAATATTCTAACATCTACACATATAAAAAGAAACATTGCTGAAGAATTAATTGCTGCTGGTCTTGCAACACCTATTCGTCACAAATTTGATGATGAAAATAAATCACCTTTTTATGATTTATTGAAAATTGCTGAAGAAACGTTCCTTTTCTCTCTTTTTTGTCTAATATTTTAAAAAAAAAAAAAATTCATTCTACTTCTTAAACAATAGCGCTATCAAAAATAAGAAAGGAATTCACAATCCTCAAGATCCCCCAACAATTACAGTTGGAGATTTATCAGAGGTTTTTTTTCATTCTTTTTCCTTTTTTTTTTTTAAAAAAAAAAACAATAATTATTAAAATTTTCAACCAAAATTCTTTAAAGAGTGCCTCAAAAGCTAAACAATTCCTTCCAAGATTAACAAGACAAGGTAGAGTAGGTGCAGTTGTTGAACATGTTTTTAATGGATCAAGACTTAAAATTTGGGTTCCTCGTGACAATTTTAAAGCTACTTTTATTCTTACAGGTTCTCTCCCTTTCTTTCTTTCTTTCTTTCATTTTTTTTTTCTTCTTCTGATTTTCTTTTTTTTTTTTCTTCATGAATAAAGGAGTTTATTGTGGACGAGTTTCTAAAGACTCAAATGAACCATTTGCTGTTGAAGCTACTAATTTTACAACAAGCAAATGTTTACAATATGATGTATATTTCTTTCTTTCTTTCTTTCTTATTCTTTTTGACTTTGAAGAAAAAAAATCCTTTGTCCATTTATAGGTTGAAGTTGATTTTGAATCCCTTGACAAAAATGGTGCATTTATTGGTAATGTCTATTTAGATGAAGGAAATTTAGGAGTAAGATTATTAGAGGAAGGTTTTGCAGAACTCAATGCAGCAAGTGCCGATCAATCTTCTCATGTCAATGCTTTTTATACTGCCGAATTGAAAGCCAAAGCCAATAAAAAAGGAGTAATTAATTCTTTTATTCTTATTATTTTATCTATGAATTGTTAATTGAATTTCAATTTCTAGCTCTGGAAAGACTATCAAGAAATTAAAAAAGAAGAAGTAAAACATGAAACACAAGTAATATTTTTATTTTATTTTATTTTTTGATTAACTATTAATGTTATTCTATTCTAGCCAACCCAAGAACTTTATAGAGTTATTGTTTCTGAAATTTTGGAAGATGGACAATTTTATACACAACCAGTTGGTGATAATCTTCAATCCTTAGAAAATTTAATGAAAGAGTTACAACTTCATCATTCCTCACAATCAAATCTTGAATACCATCCAAAAAAAGGAGATCTTTGTTCAGCTCAATTAAAAAAAGACAGTAAATGGTATTTATTATTATTATTATTATTATTTGATTTTTGGTGATTATTTAATGATTATTTAATGAAATTACTAATTAAGGTATCGTGCAAGAATAACAAAAATTGTAAATGATAAAGCTGAAGTCTTTTGCGTTGATTATGGAAATGTACCTATTTTCACTTTATTTTACTATTTTTGCTAAATCAAAAAAAAAATTTTTTTTTTTTTGTAGTCAGAAATTGTCCCAGTTTCTAAACTTCGACTTCTTCCATCCCATTTTTCAACTTTCCCCCCTCAAGCAAATCTCTTCTCATTAGCATTTGTTAATCTCCCAAAAGATGTTCTTATTTTTCTGCATTTAACTTTTGTTTATTTTAAATTGAATTTTTTCTTCTCATTTTTTTTTAGGAGGACTATCGTGAAGAAGCTAGGGAAATGTTTTCTCAAATTTCCAAGGTTTTAATATTTTTTTTTTTCTTTCTAAAATAAATAAAAATAAAACAAAGGGGAAAACTCTTGTTGCAGAAGTATTTAATAAAATGGATAAAGCTGTTCAAGTAGTCCTTCATGAAGATTCTGTTAAAGATATCCGTGATAGTATTAATGGACAACTTTTATTAGAAGGTTTAGCTCTCATTGATAAAAGAGCACCAAGACGTTTCCAACAACAAGTTTGTTTTTTTTTTTCTTTCTTTTTCTTTTTTTTTTCCTTGAATTTCGTTAACAATAATTACTCGAAATAGATTTCTGCACTTACAGAATGTCAAGATGATGCTAAAAGAAGTCGTGTAATGATTTGGAGATATGGAGATATCACTGAAGATGATGATGCTGAGTTCGGAACCAAAAGAAGAAAATAAAAAAAATAGATTGATAAACTTTGTTTTTGAAAAAGGAAATTAAATAAATATGAAATAGAGTTTAGTTTTTGTATTTCTTTTAATATTTCTTCATAACCATTTTTCTATGGCTGCAGTGAAAGGGAAAGGGAAAACAAAATTGTTATTTCAAAGTTATTTCAGATATTTCCATCTTCTCTTCATTTTGGAGAGCCTAAAAAGATGATAAATTTAATTTCTATTTCACTGTTTTAAAAGAGGAAAAAGAGAAAAAAATTACAGAAACCAAGATGGGATTGGCTCCTGGATCTTCATTATCTGTAATATGATGAATACCAGGAAGGTAAATGACTTGCCTCAGTTTTCCTTGGGAAATATCTCTCACTTCTGCGAAATTTTTGCTAAAACCAATAACATAATCTCCAAGGGTTGCTTTATTTATTTTTTTTATTTTTTTTTTTTTTTCGGATTTTCAAAAAAAATTAAGTACCAAAAGTATTAGGTGACCCAGTCCATTCAATTACAAAATCTGGTTGCATTCTTTTTCCTCCAAGATCTATACAAAAAGCAAGTTCTATTGTTTGTGATTCATTTAAAATTAGTTTTTTTTTTTGGATCCTGATTTTTTTTATAAAAAAAAAGAAACCTTTAAAACAAGCCAAAAACCCATCTTTGACAGGAATAAGAACACGAGCATTCAATTTTTTAACAATTGGATCTTTAATGACATCTAATAATGATTATTTATGATAATCATATTCTTAAATGAAAAATAAAAAATAAAAAATAAAATAAAAATAAAAACCTATGGGAGTAGCTTCTTTCCAATCAATTAATTGGAAACCACCAGCCTCAGTTGCTATTACAATACCTTTTGTTAAAAATCTAAGTGATTGACATGGGGAAGGAACTTCAAATTTCTTTGGATTTATTATTGTTATTGTTGAAATCAAAATTAAGAAAATCATTAAAAAAAAAAAAAGGATTTCAATTGTTACCCGCATTTTTTTAAGACCATCTTTGTTCCCAAATTCATTAATTTTGATACTACGGAAAACAGAATCTCTCTTTTCACGAATAAATGCTACTAAATCTTTTCCATCCACATTTCCACCTTTAAAAAAATTCGTATTAGAAGAGTTTGATACATTCTTAATTTCATCCTTCTTTAATGGAGTTAAAGTTTTGAGGTGTTCAATGCTGAAGAAGCTAACGGTTCGAGTTTTATCTATTTTTATTTTATTATTTTGTTTGTTTGGATTCTCTCACGATTTTCATTGAAGTAAGATAGAAATTACCATGTAACATTACAACATATCCATGCTTGGGTATAATTCTCATTTGAACTACTTTTTCGGTTTGAATTAGAGGAACCAAAACCGAAGCTAATAACAAAGGGTTAGAATAATAAAATAAAATAAATAAATAAATAAATAATAAAAAGAAGAAATCTTACAAGGATTTTTGCAAGCAAATACTCCATGTTCAGCTCCCATTACATATCCTGATTCAAATGGTACACAACAATTAATTTTTTGATCTTCATAAGTTTTGAATTTAAGATTTGATAAAATTGGAGTCAATTTAACACAAGATGTTTTTTCATTTAATGCATTCTGTGCATCTTGAATCTTTTCTGTCCATTCATCTTTTCCTTGTAGGGTAGGTGCTTTTAAATATATAAAACGAATTTGTTTTCCTAAAACTCCGAGAGCAAGAAGTCCTTTAGGAGCTATTTGAAATTGATTTATTTTAATAATCTTTGTATCAAAATAAAATAAAAATAAAAATAAAAGTAAAATAAAAATAAAATAAAAACGCACTGAAAGTTCTTGCTGTTAAAGTTTTAGAAAGATTGGAGATTGGAGAAGGTGGACCTCCGGTAGTCGTATGTCGACTATCAAAAATTTTGATTTGTTATTATTGCTTTTTTCTTATCTCTTAAGGAAGAAAAAAAAAAAGAAAAAGAAAAAGAAAAGAAAAAGAAAAGAAAAGAAAAGAAAGTTTACCGAGCTGTATTATACTTTTGTCTTAAGGTTGAAGTTTTACTGGCATCCGCTCTAACTATCGTTTCTTGACTTGGCATTGACAATGATTCTGCTTCTTCTTCACTAACAACAATTAATAAGGGAAGGGGAATTGGCTATCGAAAATGTTAGTAAAATTGTTAGAAATTTATTGACTTTAAAGCAAAGAAGAAGAAAAAGGAAAAAGAAAAAAGAAAAGAAGTTTACCTTTTTAGAAATAGTTAAAGAAAATTCTAAATGCTCTTTTATCGGTTTGCTCTTTTTTGCTATCACTAAAACATTGTCAAAAAGATAGACATGAACTTCTTCATCTTTTCCTTTCTTTAAAAACATTCCAGTGTCTATGAATTTTCGATCTGGGTTATCAAGATCAAGATCCTAATGAATAAAAAAAAAAAAAATTAATTTTGATTCTTTGTTTTTTTTTTTCAAAAAAAAAAAAAATTCTACTTCAAGTGTTCCTGCATCTTTTCCAAAAACTGCTGTTTCCTTAAATTCTGCTTTTCTTATTTTTTCTCCTACAATTCCAGTTAATTCATCTATTTTTGAAAGTATCATTTTAATATCTTGCATAGCCTTTGGAATATATTGAGTATCTTTATTTCCCTCTGGTGTAGCTTTTAACAAGGACTCCAATAGCTTTAAATGGTAAATAAATAAATTAATTAATAAAATAATAAAATAATAAAATAAACAAAACAAAATAAAGGAAAAAAAAGAAAAAAGAAAAGGAACCAAAGGGAATTTGACTAATCGACCTTTAGCTCGACTAATGAAATGCTTCACTGGAAGTCTACGAGATATAATACTTCTTTCTTGACTTTCACAATACTCTTTGAAATTTTGATTTGTTCTTTGAAGCCTTTGAATATTGACAGTTACTTGTAATTCATGACCAGAATGCTTTGTATAAATGTCTAAATGAGGAACCTAATATACAATGATTTTTTTATTTATTTTTTTTTTTTTTTTAAAAAAAAAAAGAAAATAAA
>Ga0209960_1003079_pt1 | contig 15136 bp, 18 predicted proteins | sample ThiBiot_500_plan_2_FD_183947 | JGI IMG/M metagenome (GOLD analysis project Ga0209960, IMG submission 183947) | Wastewater bioreactor microbial communities from Cape Town, South Africa - Thiocy_expt_500_plan (SPAdes) | ecosystem: Engineered > Bioreactor > Thiocyanate-remediating >...
TAATTTAATAATTAGAAAAAAAAAAGGAAAAAAAAAAAAAAAAGAAAAAGTTACCAAGCAGTGTCGAAAACTTTGACTTTATTCTGAAAGAAGATGATACTGTACAAACAATATATCTACTTTCATTCCAGATTTCCATCCCAAGTTTTTGTCGTAATTTGCTTTTTTTTTTTTTTGTTTGCTTATTAATTGTCTATAATAATTGTTAGTTTATTTATTTTCTTTATACCTTATTATATAGAGTCGTCGTTCATTGTCCAGCTCTTTTTTTATATCTTCAAATTTTGATGCATGATGTCTTGTATTCTTTTTAGTTGTTTCAAAGATCTATTTTCAAATTTTCAATTAAATTATTATCAATAAAAATAATAAGGATAAACAATTACTTTAATTGCATCAACAAAGTCCTCATATTTTCTCTCGAATGCGTTTATATTCAAAAATTCGTAGCTTTCAAGCATAGGACACAATCTCCCCCAACACTCATCCAAAGAAGATAAAAGCTAGGTTAATAAAGTTAGAGAAAAAAAAAACAAAGAACGAAAAGAAAGAAGAAAATGAGATACTTTTGTCAAATTTGTTTCTTGAGAAGGGTTGTTGTTATCTTGCTTCTTGTTTTGAGTTTTTTTCTCCCTTTTCTTTTTGTTTTCTTCCTTTGCCTCAAAAAAGCATTTCTCCACTAATGTTTCAAACTCCCTCAACATTTTCATCACAGGATAGTCATTAATTTTACTTAGGAGGGTAAACTTTTTTGAATCTGGTTCAAGATTAGCACCGAGAGCTATGATTCTTTTACCATAATTTTCCGCAAGTTTTGTGACATTTGAATCCAAAGCTTTGTTGGCACTCGTGCAAATTAAGATTCTGTTTGTTTCTTAAATGTCAAAAAAGATTTTTTTTCAAAAAAAAGAGAAAAATAAATTTACCTTGAAGCTTCATCTATTCTAGATGTTACAAGATCAGTAATTGTAGAGGATTTTCCAGTCCCAGGAGGGCCATGAATGATTTCAAGGGGTTTTTTGATATCATTAATCGCTTTTCTTTGACTCTGATTGACTCTTGATGAAGTTGTCTCCCTTTTTAAATACATCTCGTCATCTTTGTCAACATTTAATTTGGGGTTTTTTTTTGACATGAGGGTGAAAAGAAGCTTATTGACATATGTTTTACACGTTTGCAAGATTTCCGCTCTATTAAGATACGAAACCATTGTATCAACGAAAATTAATCTCTGATAAAAAAAGTCTTTTGGAACTTCTTCCCAAGGAACATTCTCAAATTCGGTTGTCGCAACTTGGACCTTATATAATGTATCTTTATCTTCTCTAACATCCTCAAATCTGTCGACCTTGTTCTGAATCATCAACAAAACAAAATATTTATATCTAGAAGAATAAAAAAGTCCTCGATGAACTTTTGAAAAAAAAAAAGAAATTAAAATTAAAATTAAAATTAAAAATAACTAAAAAATCAAAATCAAAATCAAAATAAAATTACAAGGAGTTAATGGAGCAACCGGATTATCTCTTTGTACAACATTTACTTTAGAGAATCGGTGAAGCATGAACTCCTGTCCACGAGGTTCTTTAAGAAAATTAATGATATGTTCCTCAAATTCACGGAAGAGTTCGACTCTTAGTCCCCTCAAATAATCTTCTGAAACTTCCAATTGACCTACCCATAGCTTTTGAAGTGTTTCCATCCTTTATTTTTTCCAATAAAGACTTCTAATAATCAATACAAAAAAGAAATCGTGAAAATCTAAATTATAATCTAAGAGAAAGAGAAAGAAAAGTTATTAGGAATTGAAATAGAAATAGAAACGATTAGAAAATAGATGGCTGGATTCAAATAAGAATAAAAGAATAGAAAAGCGATAATTGATGAATAGATAAAATTATGAAATATCGAAAAGGAAGAAATAGATGAACCTTTTATATCTCCAACAATTGAGTTTGTGAGTTTGGGACTATGTTTGTGAAAAATTAAAAATTAAAAATTAAAAAAAAGAGAGATCTTGTGAACTAATAGAACAAACCAAAGAGAAATGAAAAAGTAAAAAAGTTTAAGAATTAAGAATGAATTGGAAAAAGAAGAGCAGAGAAAAGAGAGTACTTATTTATTGAGCTTGGGACTAAGAATTAATTGTGACTTTGTGAATTGTGGTCAAAAAAATGTGCAGGACTTTTGAACCCAAAAAAAAAACGAGCAAAAAAAAAGTGATCGGATCAATTTGGGATAAAAAATCAACCAATCCAATATCTAGGAAAATTTAATGAACCAATCCAATTCAAGGAATAGTTAATTAATGAAAGGTTTGCTTTACCCATTCAATAAAGTTTTGAATTACTTCGTTTCAAAAAAAAAAAAAAAAAAAAAAAAATCCAATAGTTTGATTTTTTTTTTATTTTTTGTTTGATTTTTTTATTTTTTTTTTACAACCTAGAAGCAACAATAAAAAAAAAAAAAGAAAGAAGCTTTTTTGACTTATTGAATATTGGAGTGATATCTCCTCATTATCGTTCTTTTTTCAAATTGTTCAATTTGCTCAATTTGTTCAACAACTGCGCCATTAGTAGGTGAAATTTGAGGTGATCTTTCAATAGGATTTAAGAATAGATTACTTCTTTTTAATTTTCGTGCAGCAAGTAATAACTTCTTTCTATGTCCTGAAAGAGTGATTCCTAAGTGTTCAAAATCGCTAATATCTAATTCTTTAATAACTTCAAGATCATCATAACCATTTTGTAAAAAGTTTGGTAGGTAATGAGAAAGGTTGAGCTCTTGAAGCCATTTTGATAATTTAACTTCTTTGTCATTGAGAGGAATAAGCTCTCTTTCACTAGAACTTGATTGAGATCCTAAAGTTGATAATGTATCTCCTTCTCCTTCATTTAGTTTTACTTTTTTGGGTGTTTTATCAGAATTAGGTTCATCTAAGAGTCTTTTTGGTTCTGGTTCATCTTTTACAGCATTATAGCTTGAATTAATTTCTTGACCAAGAGCTTTAATTGCTTCTAATCCTTGAAGAATTTTACAAACAATTCGATAATTCTCATATCCTTGAATTTTCAAATTATAAAATTGATTTTGATTTTGATAATCACTTTGATCAGACTTGACACTTCCTTGAGGTGAAGGTTGTCTAATTGATATTTCTAATTTTTATTATTTTTTTGAATTGTTATCTCATTTTCAAAAAAAAAACTTAATTGTTTGAAAAAATAATTAAATGATTAAATAGATAATGAAAGATAAAATTAAATTATACGTGATTCAACTTCACTCGGACTCGATTCTTTTTGTTCAGCTATCGGTTCTGCTGGTGGAGAATCTTCAGTTGATTCAATTGAAAGTTTTGATTTTGCTTTAGTTTTTGGAGTTGCTGTTTTCTTTCCTTTTTTTCCTTTTGGTGGTTCAATTGTTTTAGATTTTGAATCTTCCTCAATTTTTCGATCTCTAATTGGATACGAACAAATTTTAACCTCAACAGATGTTCCTCCAATAACTCTATTTTCAACTTCTAATGTAAAAATAACTTCTAATTTTCTTCTTTTTAGCTCATTACAAGAAGAATAGCACAGAAATTGAAAATATTCGGTTGTTGCCTTTCCATCAAAAGGAATCACTAAGGAATGATGAGAAACTTCACTCTCTTTTGCACAATATTTAGCATTCTTGTTTTTACATGCCAAAATCAAAGAAGGATTTTGATCTGTTTTATGAATGGGACAAACTTTTACATCTAAATCTCGATATTCTGGTTCAACAAAAGCTGGAGTAGCTCTAATAAATAAACCAGGAGGTAAAGATGATACTGATTTATCCTTTTTTTTTTTTTTTTTTTTTTTGATTTTTTGAAAAAAAATAAAAAAAAGAAAAAAAAAAAAAATAAAAAAAAGAATACCTTCAATGTAAATGAAATAGGAAAACAATAGTTAATATCTACAAACAATTTGTTTAAAGAAGGAGAGTAATCGAATTTCTTTTTCCCTTTTTGAACTGCTTCATCAAATATAAGACTTAGATCAAGTCGACCAAAGAAGGCATGAGTTTGATTAGGTTCTGCATGAGGCCAAGTAGCTGTAAAAGATGACATCTTTTGAAATGATGGAACAGGTTGTTCTTCCTTTCGAAAATCAGTAACAACAGTAAATTCCTCATTACTTTCTGGATTTTTAAAGTGAATTTCTTCCAAGTTTTGATTTTTTAACACAACTGGTTCATCTCCTGATTGTTTTGAAGGTTGATTGAATGATTGATTAAATGAGTGGCTAAATGATTTGTGATGACTTTCTTGTGAACTATTTTTATTATTACATTATTATACATTTAATATTTTTTGCTTTTTTGAAAAAAAAATAAAGATTAGGTTTTTGAAACAATAATTACGTTGGAATAGCAAGAAATTCTTCAATCCATTCATCAGCAAAATATTGAGTTTGAGATTTTGAGAGAGAATAGCTCATCTTGAGAAAAAGTTAATCTATTTTCATTTCAGTATTATAATTAATTGATTTTTTAAAAAAGTGTAAATGAAACAAACAGAGATTTGTGATTGAAGAATTGCTCCAATAAATCAATAAATAAAAATTAAGAGATGATTGAATTAATTCAAATATCTAAACTCCTATCAAATCTGAATTGAAGAATAAAAGTTCAAAAAAAATTAATTGAAGAGATGGCTGTTTTATCATTGAGCAATTCAAAAATTTCAAAATTCTTTCCTTTTTTCTTCTTCATTTTCTTTCAAAAAAAAATCAAAAAGAAATGAAGAAAACTACTAAAATAGAGATTTGTTCAGTGTTGTTAATGTTCAACTAATATCAAATGAATTATTTGAATCTTTTTATGAGAAAATGTTTTCAGTGAAAAGGTATGGATGGTTGAGGGGAAAAAATTAAAAAAAACGGCAAAGTTGCGAAATAAAAAATTTATCCTCTTTTTTATAATAATTTTTCAATAAAAAGGTGCCAAAGTGAACCTTTTTTTTTTTGTTCTAAATTTTTTTAATTTTCCATTTCAGTTTCGATTACGATTTCATCAAATGAAGACCATGAGCCACTTTGATATCAAGAAATTTTATAAAATCAAATATAATAATAATAGGAGAGAAAGTGAAGAAACTATAAGAGCCAAAGACTAAAGATTTTTTTTGAATGAAGGAATTGGAATTGGAAATCAAAATTCAAAAAAAAAAAAAAAAAGCTACGAACAATCTGAAACAGAATAAGGAAACCCAAACTCTCAAAATTTGAATCAAACCAAACTTACATTGGTTTTTGAAGACAGTATTATCAAGTTTGAATTTGGGTTTCAATTATTGAATACCTTTCTTTGTATCAAAGAATTATTTCTTTTATTTTGTGAAAGGCTGAATAATCGATTCCGTTAAAATTCGAAAAAAAAAAATTTTTTTTTTAAAAACCACGTGCGTTTGCTTTCTTCCCATTTTCTTGCATTAACACACTTATAACTCACAATCGAATTACTTCTCCAATTCATACTTCATTGTGTTAACATACTTCTCATTCTTATTCTCATCTTCATATTATTGTGTTCATTCTTATATATTCATTATTGTGTTCTTTTCGTTCATTCACTTTTGAAATTTATTTTATTATTTTGACACGAGGATCTCGAATTGGGAAGTAATTTGAATTGAATTGAAAATGTTATGAACACCTTTCATTATTTTTCGAATTTTATTGTTCTCATTATTTTAATTGTTAAAGCCTTTCCATTTTATGGAATGAACTAAATGCATTTTTTTTAAAAAAAAAAAAATGAAAAATTAGACCATGAAGAAGTCAAAGCAGTTTGGGTCTAAACCACAACATAAGCAAGCTGGGTTTGCACCACAATCAAAAGCAAATCAAACTGAAGAAGATATCTATGTTTTCAGTATGAATTTTTTTCATTCAAAATCTCTTCTTTTTCTTTAATTTCAACATTTAAATGTGTAATTAGAAACAAAAGAAAACCCACATGAGAAGAAAACTTATCCCAAAAAACAATTTGATGGTGGTCAGAATAAAAAGAGACCATTTAAAGGGGATCACAATGATAATTCTGGTAAATAGATATAACTTTATATTTTAAAAGAGGAAATCTCGACAAAATCAATTCAAAAAAAAAAAAAATTTCTTAGGAAAGAAAACTAAACTTAATGATGGACAACCCAAACAACCATATCACACACAAAAAAAACACTATGATATGATTACTCAAGCTAAACAACTTTGGTTTGATTTCTTCATTTCATTTCATTTCATTTCATTTTTTTGAAATTAATTTAATTTTAATTTTTTTTTTTAAAAAAAAAGGGAACAAACAAGAGTTAAAAAATTGGAAACAGAAAAAAGAAATAAATTGATTGAAGAATTAATAACTTTGATTCAAGGAAAAGTTTTGGAAGTACAATTTTTTCAATTTTTTTTAAAAAAAAATTAACAAAAATAACACCAAAACCCATTCACTTTTTCAAAAGGTTATTTTAAAACACGATGCATCAAGAATTATTCAAACTTGTTTAAAATTTGGAAGGGCTCAACAAAGAAATCAAATTGCTCAAGAATTAAAAGGCCATTTCCTTCAACTTGTAAAAGGCAAATATGCTCATTTCCTTGTTATCAAAATTTTGAAATTTTGGTTATTTTTCTGATTTTTTTTTCTTCTCTTAATCATTCATTCATTCATTAATTAAAAATATTTATTAGCCATCAATTCAGAGAAATTATTTTTAAGGAATTTCAAGGTCAATTTGTTGCTCTTGTTAGACATAAGGTTGATTTAATTTCTCAACAAAAAAAAAAATCAAAAAAAAAGAAGAAAAAAAGATTCACAATCAAATTTTAAATTTAATAGGAAGCTGCCCCAGTCATTGAGGAATTATTTACAGAACATGCAAATTCAAAACAAAGAGCACTCATGCTTGCAGAATGTTATGGTCCAGAGTTCACTCTTTTTCAAGTATTTCCTTTAATCTTGTTTCCAAAATCAATTGAAATCAAATGAATTTCAAAAAAAAAAAAAAAAAAAAAAAAAAAAAAAAAAAAAAAAAAAAAAATAAAAAAAAAAAAAATTAAAAAAAAAAAAAAAAAAAAAAAAAAAAAAAATAGCAAGCAGAAAAAACTAATTTAAAAGAATACTTTGTTCAATATCCTGAAAAAAGGCAATATGTTATGGCTAATATTTCTGAAGTAATCTTATCATTTATGAACAAAGGAACTGTTCGTTTAAACTTTGTGCATCAACTAATTTCTGAATATCTTGAGAATGCTAATGAAAATGAAAAAACTGTACCTTTTAAAATTGTTAATTAATTCTACATTATTGATTGCTAATCATTCAAATAATAATTATTAAGGAATTAATTGAGACTATTAAAGAAAGTATTCCTGAAATGGTTCACACAAAAAAAGGACATAAAGTTGCAATTGAATGCATTATTCATGGAAACACTAAAGTAATCTTTTTTTTTTCTTTTTTTTTCTTTTTTTTTTCTTTTCTTTTCTTTCAATCCCATATTCAAAAAAAAAAATGAAATTAGCAAAGAAAAGCAATTTTAAAAGCAATGAAAGATTTTGTTGTTGCTACTTGTAAAGATTCATATGGTCATTTAGTCATTATTGAACTTTTTGAAACGATTGATGATACTGTTTTAATGCAAAAGAGTGTTTTAGCTGTAATTTTTTTTTTTCTTTTTCTTTTTCTTTTTTCTTTTTCTTTCCTACTTCCTTCATATTCCAAAGTTTTAAAAATAATTAATTAAAAAATGTAATTAATTAAAGCCAATGATCAAAAGTCTCCCAGAATTGATTGCTGATAAATTTGGAAGAAGACCAATTTTATATTTACTCTGCGGAAGATCTCCAAAATATTTTATTCCCCAAATTATTGCTCAATTTAAAGATTTTGATACTGTCAGACAAAAAACAACGTTTGATTTTTTTTTTTTTTTTCAATAGTTCTTTCCTTTATCAAATCAACAAAAAATTAGGAAAAAAGATCCAACTATTAGAAGAAATGAACTTCTTTCTTACCTTATTCCCGAACTTGGAAAGCTAATTGAAGAAGATGGAAGATCCCTTATTAAAGATCCTTTTTCAAGTGAGGTAGTATGTGAAGCATTGTTACATTCTGGAGGTATTTTTTCATTTTTTTTTTTTTCATTTTCTTCTTCAAAATTATCATCCTTCTTGATTTAATTTATTCTATCATTGAAGATCAACGGGAACATTTAATGAATATTGTTGCATCTTATGTTAATGACAAAGAAGAAGAGGAAAATGGAGCTGAAACAAAGAAAAAAGCTGTTGTTCCCCAAAAACCCGTCACTAAAAAGAACTCTGAAAAAAATGAACTTTTTGATGAAGATGATGAGGATGAAGATGAAGATGATGAAGGGAAAAAAAATCAAAATCATTTCAACAATTTTGGAAATCCTGAAAAAAATACTGAAAATATTATGACCCATATTATTGCAAACAGAATTTTAAAGAGATTAATCAAACAAGATTCAAAATCTTCAATTGGTTAGCTTTTTTTTAAATACTTAATTTTTTAATTCAACTAAATAAAATCAATAAATAAATAAATAGATGATCCAAAATTTGGACCCATTTTACTAAGTCAATTAGAAAAAAATAATAACCTTAATAAATTTGCAAATAACTGGGGAGCTGTTGTATTAGTCACCCTTCTTGAATCACCATTAACCCAATCTAAAGTATTGAACTCTTTAAAGTAATTTTATTTCCTTTAATTTTTTTAAAAAAAAGAAATTATTCAAATTAAATCAAAAAAAAATAAATAAATAAATTATAAAAGGCCTAGTTTGAAAGAACTTTCCAAATCAACCAACCCCTCAACTACACTTTTAGTAAAGTCAATTCAAACACTCATGAGTGGTGGAAAACTTCATGAAACAAAACAAGTTTGTTTTTTTTTTTTTCATTCTTTCTTTTTCATAACTATTCAAAGATACTAAGCACTATTTCAGGAGGTAAAACCAACCAAGGACAAAAATGAGAAGAAGGAAGAAAAGAAGAATAAGAATAATAAGAAGAATGAAATAGTTTCAGATCCAATGGAAGTTGATGAAGAAGTAGAGAAAGAAGAAAAGAAAGAAGAAGAGGTAGAAGAAGTAGAGGAAGAAGAGGAGAAAGGAGAAGAAGCTGACGAAGGGGAAGAAGAAGAAGAAAATGAAGAAGAAGAAGAAGAAGAAGAGGAAGTTGATAATGAAGCAGTTGAAGAACAAGAAGAAGAAGAAAAGGAAGAGGAGGAAGAAGAGAAGGAAGAAGAGAAAGTTGAGAAGAAAGAAGAAAAAGAAGAAAAGAGAAAAGAAGTTAAAGAGAGTGAAATACTTCAAACTCCTCTTAGAAGGTCAACTAGAAAACTTATGATAGAAGAAAAAAAACAAAAAATTCAAGAAATGAAAAAGAAAGCTGAAGAAATGAAAGAATTAATTGGAGGAAATAGAAAAAAAATACAAGAATCTGTCATGGAAGTTGAGGAAGTTAAAGAAGTTAAAAAAGGGAAATCAATCAAAACTGAAGATAAAGAAGAGCAAAAAGAAGAAGAAATTAAACAAGAACAAGAAAAAGAAAATGAAGAAGAAAAAGAAGAAATCAAACAAGAAGAAATTCAAGAAACTATCACCAAAACTTCAAAGACTCCTAAAACCCCAAAAAATTTACCCGCTTTAATTCAAACACCAAAATCAAGCAAAACTCCTCTTCAATTACATGAATCACCAAATAGATTTGAAGTTCTCTCACCATTACAAACAAGATCTCAAAGAAAAGCCAAAGAATTTCAAACCCCAAAAACTGAACCAAAACAAAGAACTGTTTCAAAATTAAGGGAGCAAACCTTGACTGCAGTCAAAAAACAACAAGACTTTTCACCCCCTGTAACTAGAAGTAGAAAAAGACAATAAACAAATAGATTTTTTTTTTTATTGTTATAATTCTTGAATCAAAAGACTCTTTTCCATCTACTCAAAAAATCCAAACTAATTAATACAATTTTTTAATTCTAGTCATTTTTTTTTGGAGTTTGAGATTTTGAATGTTTTTGTTCATTGTCCCCACTAGTTTTTCGACGAAAAGTTGGTGAAGATTCAATAACTTGAGTTTGTTGAGTTTCATGGTCTGGATTGGCAAGAGGTGCAGCAAGAATGGCAATTAAAATGAAAGAAATTAAAGCACAAACTAAGGCAAGAAGTAACAAGATGATGGCTGCATAGTTATAATGATGTATTGAAATGGTCATAGAAGAGGGTTGAGAGTAGGTTTTAGTATTTCCTGGATCATAAAATGAAAGTCCATCAACAGAATAATATGCACAAATAATCCTTGAAATTGAGAATGAATAACCAGCAAAACATAAAAATGTTCCAATTCCACGAATTCTCTTTTGAGGAAAATGACCTCTCTAATTGATTCAAATCAATAGAAAAAAGAAAATATTGATGAAAAAAAAAAAAAAATGAATGATTAAATAAATAAATCAGTACTTGATTACCAATGGCAGCTACAACACCACCCATTGATGCACAAACAATTCCACTAATAAAAACTGAAATTGATGCAATAGCCCATTTTCTTGATGTCCATACTTCAGGAAGCTAGAGATGATATTTTTTTTATGAAAAGATTTCATTATTTTGAAAGAAAAAATCAAGATTCTTACTTTGATTCCATAACCAAATGGGAGAAAAGGAACATCAGAGTCTCTCTTCCACTGAAAGCTTTCTTGATGAGACACAAGTAAACAAATAACAGTACAAACAAAAGAAAGAATCACCTATTAATGAATTATTAGTTGATTAGGTTGTGAAATAAGTAATAATAAAAAAATGAACGAGGATTGAGCCATGAAAAACAAGGATTCCTGCTTCTGTTGATCTCATCTTTTTTTTTTTTCCTTCTAACTTTTGTCAAATTGATTTCTTGTTTCCAGTAAGCCGAATTGCTTTTCACAAGATTCTTTGATTTACAAAGACGAATCCTACTCTTTTTTGTTTTGACAGATTATATAATTATTGGAATAGACGAGTTTGATTTATTACAAAAAAAAGATGATTTGACTTTTGAAGGAAAAAAAAAAATGAATTTTTGATTTTTATTTCTCGTTGATGACTTTAACAACCCACCCAATGAATCAAATCTTTTTTTCAATGAAAACATGAATCAGTCAATGTGAATAATTTCAATGATTGAATTATTAAATTTTATTGATCTCAACATCACACAAACTATTAAAACAAAATTCCAAATTGTTTGATTTGTGAGGTAATAATGATTTGCAAAAGGAAGATGAAAGAGGAATCAACGAAGTTGTGAAGAGTTGAATAATAACACACAAAAGCTTAGATTTATTGACTGAAACTTCAAAAAAAAAAAAAAATAATAGAGGAGCAATAATACGAAAGCAATTTGAAAGTTAACAATTCATCAAAAAGAAAGAAAAAAATTATTTGGAATTTTACTTTTATTATTTTATTTTAGAAATACATTTTTTTTAAATACAAAATTTACAAATATTTGACACTAATTGAGTGTTGTGAGTATCCAAGTTGGTTTTTATATTTCTCAAATAATTCTATGGTTTGAAGGTAAAATTCCTTATGAATTTTATCAATGAGTTCTTGATCTGGTGATTCAACTTTTGGGACAGGAATTGGTGATCCAACAATAACTGTAACTTTTGGTCTTCTTGGGATTTGCCAAATACCTCCTAATCCAGTGAAGTATGGGAAAGGCATTCCTAATCTTCTACAAAGTTGAGAGAAAAATGGGACTTCAATAGCATCAAAAACTTCAGTTTCTCCAACTCCAAGTGTTGGGATAATTGAAACTCCATGACGAAGTGCCAACTTGACAAAACCTTTATGAGAACCATTAAATTCAATTTGAAGTGATCCTGAACGAGAGAGTTGAAGTTCTTTAACTCCTCCTGGAACCATAATAACAGACTAATTTTTTTTAAAAAAAAGAAAAAGAAAATAAGTTTCAAGTTTTTGATTTTTTTTTTTTTAAAAAAAAAAATAAATAAATAAAATTAAAAAAGTTTACTTTTCCTTTTGTGAGTAAATTTTCAAAAGATCTTTTTGTAATTTCTCTAGTTCCACTCCATTGAGCTAATTCACGAACTAATGGTAAACGATGAATAACAGATGAAGTAAGTGGGATTGGTTGGAGTTTGGGGAAATATCTTTTCCAATTTTCATGAAATTGCATCCAAAGTGGGCAAAATGGCTTTAATGAAAAAAAGAGAAAAGAAAAGTAAGTATTTATATTACATTGAAAAAAGTAGGAAAAAATTGGAAAAGAAAGAAAAGAACAAAAAGAAAAGAAAAGTTACCATAACTCCATGAGGTCCATAAGCAAAAATATATTGACCTTCGGGAATGTCACAAGTTTTAATAACATCTCCTTGAAACCATCTAATGATATCCTTAAAAACGAAAGACTGACGAAAACCTTCCCATTTTCTTCTTCCACTTGTAGCAGGGTCCCCAAAGTATGTAAATCCATAAGCTCCCAAAACTAAAACAATTAATGTCATAGCAGCTTGGTAAGTCATGAAGAAGAAAGGAAACGCCAACATTCCCATTGCAACGAAAATTGTATTACAACAAACAGCCAAAATTAATCCACCTCTCAAAATATAAAAGGATTCAGGGACTGTCTTTAACTTTCTATGAACCTCAACAGTTGGGAATTGAAAGTTCTTTTGAAGACTTTGAGCACTATGCTCCATAAGTGAAAATAATGGGTGCATTTCTAAAGAAACAAACTTCTATTTAAAATGTTTTGAGGGATTTTTTTTGTTCAGGAATTTTGCAATATTAAAAAAAATTTGAAGGATAGTTTTGAAGAATTTTTGAAGGACTTGAAGAATGTTATAAAAGGGTATGTTTGAAGGGGGATAAAGAGTCTATGATGTTCCTAAATGTTTCATTAAATAATTGAGAGAAGAAGAAGAGAAGAAGAAAAAAAAAAAAAAAAAAAAAAAAAAAAAAAAAAAAAAAACCAACCCTTTTATACTTTTATCAAAAAATCCAAAAAGGAAATTCGAGTTGCTTTTGATTTTTTTTTCCATTTTTTTTTTTCATCACAAATTTCCTTGTTAGGAAATGTCGAGTGGATTGTCTACGCTTGGCTTGTTTATTATGATAATCAATTCATAATTTATTTGGCTTGGATAATAAACACTAATAAAAGAAATAACGGTTGGCGTTGATGAAATAATTTCGGAGAAACTCAAAGTCCTTTTTGTTTTTTTTGTTTGTCTTTTTGATGTTTCATGTTTCGGAGGAGGAAGTGGAGAATGGCAAAAAGGAAAAAAACAAAACTTGAACTTTTTCTTTTCTTGAGCTTCCTCTTGGCTTTTGGCAAAAACAATTACAATTGTTGAGAGTTGAAAAACACAATTTGAAAGCCAAGCACTTAAGAATTGCTTGGATTCCAAAATTCTTGGCTTTTCTTTGTTATCTCTTTTTTTTTTTTTTTTTTTCAAAACATTTTTTTTTCTTGTTCTTCTAAATTCAAAATTTTTTAAAATAATTCAAAAATGAAATTCTTCAAATAATTATTTGTGCTGGTGTAAGCAATGCAAAAAAAAACAATGTCAAAAGGAATTGCCAAAAAAATTTCTTTTTTTTCCTAAAAAAATGAGCAAAATGAAAAAAAATGAAATTCTTCTGTTTCATCACTTTGTTGAATCCAATTCATCAATTGCAAAGAAGCATGCATCAGTTCCATTCCCTGTCTTTTTGATTGAACTTTTTCAGTTTCAGAGTTTCAACGTTTCAAAGTTTTGTTCTTAATTAATCATGTGATCAACTGATGAAGAATTTTCACAGACAAACATTTTTTTCGCACTCCCTCAAAAAGAATTAATGTTACTACGTTTCAAAACAATGAAATTAATTTCAGTGCTTGCATCGTGAATAGAAATCATATTGAAGAAATGAAACATCATGATACTTCACATTCAAAATTGAATTTTGCTTATTGAGATTCGTTTGGTTTCAATGAAAAAAAAAAAGAAAGAGGAGAAACTCCTTTGGGTAAAAAAAACAAGGTCAGACATAAATCGGCCGATCGGTTTTCCAAAGAAAAACAAATTTTCGAATCAGAAAAAAAAAAAATGGCTGACAGAAAAAAAAAAAAAAAATTGGAACATTAGAACTCCTTCATTATAAATAAATAAATAAAAAGTTTGCTTTCTCAATTAATTAATAATAATAATTATTTCATTTGGTTCGAACAAATCACTTTATAAAAAATTAATAACAATTTTTAACAATTTTTTTACTTTAGATCCTTAAATTTTCTTATTGGTTTCATTTTTTGTTGTTGTGAATTTTCTTTTTTGCATTTCTTTGGACCCTTTTCTCTCTCCCCCATATTCTTTAGTTCAATATGGAAGTCCTGAGAAGACTGTCAAATTATTTACCAAAACATAGAAAAGTGGATGTGTCGAATAAATATAAGATTGGAAAAACTCTAGGAACGTATAGTTTTATATTATTCATTTTTTTCTTAACTTTTTTTTCTTATTCATAAAAATATAATTATTGTTTTTTTCTGATTTCACTAAACATCAAAACATTCAAAAAAAAAAGTGGAACATTCTCAATTGTTAAAAAAGCAACAAATCGAGAAACAGGAGTTGAATATGCTTTGAAAGTCATTGACAAACGATTAGTTGAAGGAAAAGAAGATATGATTGAAACTGAAGTTGGAATCTTAAAAAAAGTTAGTCATCCAAATGTTATCTCTTTAATTGAGGTTTTTGATACTTCAGATAAATTGTATTTAGTCATGGATTTGTATTATTTATTTCTTTATTCATTTCTTTCTTTATTTATTTTTAAATAATCTTCTATTTGTCATGAATTTTTCTGACTGATCATTTTTTTGACAAATTTTAATAATAGAGCGACAGGTGGTGAGCTTTTCCAAAGAATTATTACTAAAGGAAGTCATACAGAAAAGGATGCATCATATATTGTTCGTGCAATCCTTGAAGGTATTCATTACTTACATGAACATAATATTGTTCATAGAGATCTAAAGGTTTTGATTCATTTTTTCTTTTTTTTTTCTTAATAGAAAAT
>Ga0209960_1003080_pt1 | contig 15124 bp, 13 predicted proteins | sample ThiBiot_500_plan_2_FD_183947 | JGI IMG/M metagenome (GOLD analysis project Ga0209960, IMG submission 183947) | Wastewater bioreactor microbial communities from Cape Town, South Africa - Thiocy_expt_500_plan (SPAdes) | ecosystem: Engineered > Bioreactor > Thiocyanate-remediating >...
AAAAAAAAAAAAAAAATCAAAGAAAAGAAACTTTTGTTCAAGATAACGCTCATTTACTTCGAGCAAGTAAGGATATTGGAAGAAAGGAAACTATGAAGGAAAAACTTCATCGAGTTGTAATTGAAGAAAAAGCAGGAATTACAGTTTCAACTAGAGATGTACCATTAATGGTTGAGAAATTTCTGGATGATGGAAATGATATGGATGAAGATAAAGATGATTTTGATGAAGATGGAAATGAAGAATATTTTAATGATCCAGAGGATTTTGGTGATGAATCTAATCAAGGAATGATGAAAGATGAAAAGGTTCATTATGGTCCAGGAGCTTCTGAAGAATTTGGGTTTTTCTTTTTTTTTTTTTTTTTCAAAAAAAAAAAACTCTTTCATCCAAGATAGAAATAATTAAACAATTAAATTCTTAATTTAGTGAACCAACACAAAAGGTCTCAAAAAAAAGACAAAAATCAAAAAAACAAACAAACGAAAATAAAAAACCTAAAATTGAAGTTTTTCAAGTTAAATTTTTTTCTTTTTTCTCAATCACAATAATTTTGAAACATCAAAAATTAATAGAATAATTCTGACTCAAGTGGAAGTGAATCTGAATCTGAAGCAAAAACTGAAACTGAAAAAAAAGATGAAACACAAATATTGAAGAAAGAATCAAAAGAAAAGGAAAAAGAAAATAAGGAGAAAGAATCAAAAAATAAAACAATTGAAAGCAAAGTTTCAGAAAAAGGATCTAAAGAAAAGGAAATAAATAAGAAAGATGTTAAGGTACATTTTTAGGAAGACAAAAAGAATGAAAAAAAAAATTTTTTTTTTTTTAATTCTAGCCAGCATTTTATATTCCTGTAAATCGAAAACCTGAGATACAAGAACAAAGACAATTACTTCCAGTATGTGGTGAAGAACAAGTAATTATGGAAAAAATAAAGGAAACAAATTTTTTGATTATTTCTGGTGAAACTGGAAGTGGAAAGACAACTCAGGTTATTTTTTTTTTTGAAAATAAAAATGAAAACCTTCAAAATAAAATAAAAATAGTTACCTCAATTTTTATATGAAGCTGGATATGGAAATGCGAATAGTGGTATGTGTGAATCAATTTAATTCTGAATTTTAATTTTGAATGTTCATTATACAAAATAGATAACCCTGGAATAATTGGAATAACACAACCTAGAAGAGTTGCAGCAATTAGTATGGCTTTGAGAGTTGCTCAAGAATTAAATTTAACTTCTGAGTATGTATCTTATCAAGTAAACTCTATTTTAACTTTTGCAAATTGAGAAATTATTGTTCAAAAAAAATTCAAAAAACTCAAAAATCCAAAAAAAAAATTCAAAAAAAGGTTCGTTATGAAGGAAATGTTACAAAAAATACTGCAATTAAATTTATGACTGATGGAATTCTTTTAAAAGAAATTGCTTCTGATTTTTTGTTACAAAAATACTCTGCTATAATCATTGATGAAGCACATGAAAGAAATTTAAATACTGATATATTAATTGGATTATTATCTAGAATTGTTCCTTTAAGATTAGAAGTAATGAAAGAGAATCCAAAAATTAAGGTTTTTTTTTCTTTATAAATTCAATAATATCATTTCCCCATTTTGTAAATCTAAATTTTAATATCAATTTATTTAGCCATTGAAAGTAATTATTATGTCTGCAACACTTAGAGTAACTGATTTTACCCATAATACAGCATTATTTCCTCAACCTCCCCCTTTGATTTCAATTAATGCAAGACAGTTTCCTGTATTTTTTTCTTTCTGAAACAATTTTAAAATAATCGACAACAATAATCATCAATCAATTTCCTTTTATTACAATTTATTAGGTTACAATTCATTTCAATAGGAAGACACCAGATATTGATTATGTTACTGAAGCATTCAAAAAAGTTTGTAAAATTCATCAAAGGCTTCCTGCTGGGGGTTCCATTTTCTAATTCCTTTTCTTTTTTTTAAAAAAAATTACAAAAAAGTAAAATATAAATAAAATCAAAAGGAATTCTCGTTTTCGTAACTGGTCAACAAGAAGTTCATACTTTGTGTAAGAAACTTCAAAAGAAATTTCCTCAAAAATTAGGACAAGATCAAGAACAAGACCTTGGCAAAAAGAAAAAGAAAGAAAAAAAAAGTGTGACAAATAAAGATAATGAAAAAGAAAAAGGAACAGAAGGTAGCCAAACTGAAGTCAAAAAAGAAGATGAAAATGATGCCGCACTGGGACTTAAAGAAGAAGGTAAATTGCAACTTTTTTTTTTTTTTTTTTCATGTATCTAGATATTTTTTTAAAAAAAAAAACTTTGAAGATCCCACAGAAACTATTCAAATGGATGATGATAGAATTGAAGTGGATGATGTGGATATCACAGCAAATTTTGATGATAGTGATGAAGAAGATGGTTTCGAAGGAACTGTCGAGAGTGATACTCCTGCAGGACCTCTTTATGTTTTACCAATGTATTCTCTTCTCCCTCCAAATCAACAAATGGTTCTTTTCTTCTTCTTCTTTTTTTTTTTCTTTCTTTTCTTTTCTAACTAAAATGAAAAATAATCATTAGAAAGTATTCCAACCTCCTCCAGAAGGAAGTCGACTTTGTGTTATTGCAACCAATGTTGCTGAAACTTCTTTAACTATTCCTAATATTGTTTATGTTGTAGATACTGGAAAAGCAAAAGAAGTATTTTTTTAAAAAAAAAATCATTTTTTACTTTCCATATCAAAATGATAATTAATTTTTAATTTAAAAAAAATCAAAGAGAAAATATGATTTATCAACTGGTGTTCAATCATTTGAAGTGGATTGGATCTCAAAAGCATCTGCTGACCAGGTTACATTTTTTTTCTTTTTTTTTTCTGAATAAAAAATAAATTAATAAACCTAATTAATTTAGAGAGCTGGAAGAGCTGGAAGAACAAGTAGTGGACATTGTTATAGACTTTATTCTTCTGCTGTTTTTGATCAAGTCTTCCCACAATTTTCTTCTCCTGAGATTTTAAGAATTCCAATTGAAGGTTTTTTTTATTTGTTCTATTTAAATTCCTCTGACATCAACAATAATTTTTCTAAATAGAAATTGTATTACAAATGAAGGGTATGAATATTGATAATGTTATTAACTTCCCTTTTCCAACTCCTCCTGAAAAAGAAGCAATTGCACGAGCCGAAAAAGTAAAATTCTGAAAAAAAAAAAAAAAAAAAAAAAAAAAAAAAAAAAAAAAAAAAAAAAAAATAAAAAAAAAAAAAAAAAAAAAAAAAAAAAAAAAAAAAATGAATAATAACTCATTCGAAGCAATACGAAATAACAGTTACTTGTCAATCTTGGTGCTTTAGATAAAGAGAAAAAACATATCACAGATATAGGAACAAAGATGTCATCCTTACCTGTTTCTCCTCGTCATTCAAAAATGTAATTTAAAAAATATTTATTCGACAATACAAAAGAATATAAACCAATTCAAAAAATATTTTTAGGCTTGTCATTGGGCATCAAAAAGAATGTCTTAGTTATGTTATTGCAATTGTGGCTGCTCTCTCTGTTGGTGATCCATTTATTAGGGACTTTTATTTTGATAACCAAGATGATTTACCTAAAGGTTATTTTTTTTTTTTTTTCATTTTTTTTTTTTTTAATTTCGATAAAATAAACTTTTTTAATAGATGAAAAAGAAAAACGAAGACAACTTAGAATGGAGTTTTCCCAAGTTCAAGAGAAATTTATTGGAGCAGAGAATAATGGTGATTTATTGAAACTTCTTAGAGTCATAGGAGCCTATGAATTTGCAAATGCAACTGATGATTTTTGTCAAAAACACTTTTTGAGATCTAAAGTATTTTTTTTCATTTTTATTATTGCATCCAAGTTTAAATAATTCAAACAATTTTTTTAAAATAAAAAAATGATAAGGCAATGAAAGAAATGAGACAATTAAGAGTTCAATTAACAAATTTGATCAATAGTATTAACCCTAATGCAAATCTTGTAGTTGATCCAAAAATGAAACCTCCAACAAAAATTCAAGTAAACTTTGTTTTATCAATTATTTGTTTCATTAATAATTTAATTTTCAAACAAAAAAAGGAAAAATTATTAAGACAAATTATTCTTTCTGGATTCATTGACCAAATTGGTTACTTGAAAAAAAATAGTCATCTTCCCAATGCTTATGCAACTTCTAATATTGATTCAAAAGAAGAAAATATTTTTGTCCATCCAACTTCTTCACTTTATCGACAATGTCCAGATTGGGTTGTTTATCAAGAATTATTTAAGGGTTCAAAATTATTTTTAAAAGGTTTGATTTTCATTTTTGTATTTTGTTTTTTGATTCATATTTTGACTCTTTCTTTCTTTTGATTTTTTTTATATAGGTGTAACTCCAATTGAAAGTGAATGGATTGGAAATATTGGAAGTCATGTATGTAGTTTTTCAAAACCATTAGAAAACCCTCCTCCAAAATATGATGTTGAAAAACAATTAGTTGTTTGTTTCCAAAAACCAACATATTTGTTAGGAAACTGGGAACTCCCACCAATTCAAAGACCATTCCCTCCAGGACCTGATAATGCCAAATATTTTGCAACTTTCTTCTTAAATGGAATTATTTTTCCATCTTTAAAACTTTTTGTTGTAATTTTTTTTTTTTTTTTTTTTTTTTTTTTTTTTTTGAAGTGATCGAAAACTTTAAACACAATTCCATTAATTAGCCATATCTTTCATCAAATCCTTCAATAATTAATAAAACTTGGACTCAACCAAAAATTCAAGCTATTGTAAATCCAATAAATAGACATGGAATCTTCACAAGAAAGAAAATGGAAGAAATAATGTATAATTTTTTATTGAAATTTGAATTTTTTAGTTTTTTCTTTTTGAGAAAATACTATATTTTTTTCTTCTTTTTTTTTTAGGACAAAAGATCCAACCTTTTTACTTGATGCTTATTTAAAATGGGTAGATCCAAAATGTCATGCCCAAGTAAAAGAGATTTGGCCACCAATTGATGTAATTTTTTGTGATTGTTTTTATTTATTTATTTTTTTACTAAACTTTACGATTTTTTTTTTTTTTTGTTTTACTTGACTGAAATTTTTTTTTTTTGATTTTTTAAAGGATTCAAAAGCACCAAAAGTACCTTTACCTAAAGTTTTAACGAAACAAGATAATATCGAAACCGAGGATCTTGATGTCTCATCTGACGATGATAGTTTTTAAATAATTTTTGTGAAATATTTATTTTCGACTTGTTTTTTCTTTTTTCAAAAAATACTCAGAAATATATAGATAGATAAAATTATAGAGATGATAGAATTATAAATAGAATAGAATAGAATAAAATAAAATAAAATCAAGACTGACAATTTTTTTTATTTTTATTTTTTATTTATTTGCAAAAGACAATAAACATAAATATAAGCTTTATCTCAATTGTATACAATTTTTTTTTATTCAAATGAACTTGGTTGGATCAATAAGTCCTAGACGATCAGCATAATGAAGGATTTCAAACATCACTTCACAACAAATTAATAAAACAATTGACCATTCCTAATTTTTTTTTTTTTTTTTTTTTTTTTTTTTTTTTGAAATATTGGAAAATTCAAAAATTGAATGAACAATTATTAAATCAAACCAATTTCAATCCATGATTTTCACTTAAGTGTTGCCTAAGAACACTTACTAATTCATTGGCATAATCCAACTTTTTGTTTAATGTAGAAATTCGAAATTGAATATCAAGAACTCGAGAAATCATTGAATATAATTCTTCTAATTCAGGTTCACTCCAATAAAAATCAGGAGCTTCTAACACTTCTGAATGCAAATTTAAATTTCCTCTATATTGAAGTAATTGTCCAATTATTTGATAAACTTCTTTTCTATTTAATGGGATTTTATTCCCTGCTTGCATTATTCCAGGGATATGTCTTGTTTTTGCTAAATGTAAATCGACTTGTCTTTCAACAACTCCAAGAGTTGCAGATCTAGCAATTCCATTTGATAAGGCCAATTTTTCATTTAAAAGTTGATGAGCTAATTTTTCTTTTGTTGCAATGATAATTGTTTCTTTAACCATTCGAGTTTGTTTACTATTTAATTTAATTAAACATTTCTAAATGTTTATAAAATTTTTCATTTTCTTTTTTTTTTTTTAAAAAACAATACCTTTCTGTATCTTCAACATATTCCATACTTTCATTTTCTGATAAAGATAAGTAAGGATTAAATTGAGCTGATGCAACATCTTGTAAACAACTAGAAATAGATCAACAATAATTCAAAAAGAAAGAAAAAAAAGAAAAAATCAAAGATTACTTTTGAATTTGAAAATCGGATGCACCCCAAAATACAATTGATCCTTGATTAAAAAAGAAAATTTCTCCTCCATCTTTGAGATTAGTATGAATGACCTTGTAATTTATAAGATTATTAACATTTCATTAAAGAAAAAAAGAAAAGAAAGAAAAAAGAAACTTTATATCCTTCAGCTTTTAAAAGTAAAGAAATCTCGTGGTTTTTTCGAAGGGTTTCACTTAACTTTTGAAAATCAAATCTTTCTGCAGTTGTATAAGCAATTACTTTCTTTCTCTACAATCACAAAAATAATTTAATTCATTTTATCATTTTGAATGAAAAAAGAAAAAATCACAAAAAAACCTCTAATTCTTTTGGTGCTATCTCTTTATTATTATAAACGTTTGCGAATAATGGTTTTTTTCCTAATTTCTATTTCATTCATTCCATTTCAATTAATATTTGAAAAATGAAAACTAATATATATTAAAACAAAATATATACATTCTCATTTCCTTTCCTCACTTTTGAGTTCTTCTGCACTTGACTTCTCTCATGCTTCTGTTCCACATCTTCCTTCTGAACTGAATAACTCATGAATTGAGCCACGATTGGAAACCTTGCTGATAGTGATTGTGAATTACATTTTAATGAACCAACTTGAATCAACTGAGATCTATTCCAATTTGTTAGACATGATTTAAAGCTAAAGCTCTTCCCTAACATCACTGTAGAAGTATAATTAAGAACAATTAAGAAACTATCAGAGGTTGAAGTGAGTAATTAATTAGAAATTAAGAATTGCCAAACCCAAAAGGAAAAAAAAAAAAAAAAAAATTCAAAGTCCAAAATGGCGGGAAATTTCATTTAAAAAAATAAAAAATGGCGGAAAAAACTAAAAAAAACTCTATTTGAATCAAATTTGAAAAAAAATTTTTTTTTTTTCCTTTATTTCATTTATTTGTTGATCAACATTTAACAACATTTAACAAATGTGAGGTTCCAGAGAAGAACTAATCATCACTTAAGATATTGATTAGTTCTTCTCCTTCCCCCATTCAACTTTGTTTTGAATTTCCTTGAAGCTTTAATAGTTTTAAAAACATTTTTAATGTTATATTTATTTGTCATTTCCTTTTGATTTATTATGTTACTTTGAAAAGTAATTTGATTCCGAATGGGCCATATCGTCCAAAAATTTGAAAAATTTTGTTGTTTGAGACTTTTTCTTTGATATATATTGTTTGGATATGAGAAGAAGATAACAATTTTTATTCAATCTTATTCAATTTTATTCAATTCTTTTCAATGAGATCAGAAAAATATTTTTCTTTCACAAATTGAGAAAAAAAGAAAAAAAAATTTGAAGCCGCAAAATCATGAGAAAAACAAAGAAATAAAGCAATAATAAACTTTGATGATACATACTGTATTAGATTCTAGTCGAGTCTAGGAATAATATGTAAGTGCACTTTCTTTCTTTAATTTGAGTCCAAAAAAATTGAAAATTTGAGATTTGTTTATATTCAAAAATAGATTTAGTTTTTTTTCGATGGATTGGACTGTTAAATAAATGGAAGCAAAATCTAAAAAGTTAGTCACATTTTGGAAGTAAATTTCGGATCTCTGTTTCTTTTGCAAAATGGAAAATGGAATTATAAATTTTATTTTATGGATTGAAAATTTTCACAATATCTTCGAGAAAAGTTTTACAAATAGGACATTTTGCAAACTCATTCTCTTTTAGTCTTGCAGCACAGAAAGAGCAGAGACAAATGTGACCACATGGATAACAACAAGTTTCTCTGGCATTCTCCAAGCAAATTACACACCTTGGAACTTGTCTGTGGCTTTGGAACCTCTCCAGTGCTATTGACTAGTTTTGTCATCACTGCCATCATGAGTATTTGAAACTGGGTTTTTTGTTCCTTATCTCCTATGACGAAATATTCTCTTTGTTTGACAACAAATCCTCGATCAAAGAACTTCAAAGAAAATCGCTTAGCAATGATCACTATTATTGAGATGATCATCACCTAAGGTTGACTTTTTTCACACTCGAGTTTTGAACTGCTTGATTTCTTTAATACTCATAAGTTTATCTTGCGTCCTTTAATTATACAATTGTAGAAATTTATCCCATACTTTTCGAACTTTGAGTGCCTTTAGAGAATGGTGGGTTGAGAGAGTAGACAAATTGGAGTATCTTTTTTTTTCTTTTTCTTTTTTTTTTTTTTTTTTTTTTTTTTTTTTTTTTTTTTTTTCTTCTTTTCTTTTTTTTGAAAACTCAATCTTTTCACTAAGGTTAAGCTCTTGATACCTTTTGAATCAAAGAATTTCCTCACTTGATTTTTCAGTGCTTTAAGTTTGATATTTTTTGATATCACACTAATGAAGCGAACTTGTGTATGGACAGTTCTTCCCAATATTAGGGATGGCGATTTTTTGGATGGTATTTTTTTTTAAAAATAGTATTTCTATTTCAACTTACATTGAAAAAAAAGAGAGAGGCTTCTTAGAGTTGACCTTTCAACATCAAAAGCGATTAAGGTTAGACAATTGACACTAAATGACTTGGGATATTCATCTTCGTAAATTTTTTTAATTTTTGTGTCATTGGCGCATTTTGACCCAAGAGCTGACTTCTTGTTTATTTTGATTAAATTTTGATTTTTTAGCTCAAGATAAACTTTTTTCCTTATGAATTCACGAAGGTCATTAATTCACTGTGTATGTATTTTAATTTTTTTTTTTTAAATGCAAACTAATAACTATCTTTTCTTTCTCTTATTTATTAGTTATCTCCGACTGGAAGCGATTAGAAATTGTTGAGGCTCCTGGTTCGAATTTTTTTTGAATTCATATGATTGCTTCAATTAGCTCTATTTCTTCGCAATTAAAGGACTTTTCTTGTGAATTAATGTTGATTTTTACAACTTGTTTTTGAAAAATGAAAGTAAATAATGACAATCTCATTTTTTTTTTCTTTTTTTTTTCTTTTCAGCAATTTTCACAAAAAGAAAAAAGAAAGGCAATTGCACTAGTGGAAGAAATTAGAGTGTCCACAAAATACTTTAATTTTTGAAATAGAGTGCTCTCTAATTTCTTTCCTTTCTTTTTTTCATCCTTTCGGAAAATTTTCTAAACATTTTTCTTCTAGACCTAAAGCTTGAATCAAAAAGTTTTCATTCAAGGAAATTTTTAAAGGAAAAGGAAAAAAAGAATGATTCATCGTTCGCCTCAAAAATATTCATCAATGGAATCTCATGTTCAATAGAATCGTGCAAACCAGAAAGCAATGCAAGACTTCTTTAATCGATTGTGCCTAAAGAATAAAAACAATTAACTTCCATCTACAGCCAACTGGGTTCGATTGTAATTATCTCCCACATGTTGTAAACAAACAAACAAAAACCTATTAAATAAATTGCTCACAATTAAAAGGTCAGTCTACTTCTACATTTTTTTTTTTTTCAAAAAAAAAAAATTCTTGATTTATAAATTCTTTGATATTTAATATTGAATACAATATCTTTTTTCATGAAAATTGACTTTTTTAAAAAAAATTAGAATTCTTGAAATTTTGTCATTCATTCAGGGAATTCGGTCTAAGAATCAATTAAAAAATCAATAAAATCGCCAAAGAAGAAAAATCAAAGTTAAAGGTACTCTAATTCAATTCATATTCCCAATTCAATTGATTCTCTAAAGAATTACTTCTTCTTTTTCTTCTTTCTAGTTAACTCACCAATCTTTTTAAGTTAATCAAGCTAATCAACAAAAAAATCAAGAAAAATCAAAGAAAGAATCTTTGTCAGAATCAACCATAAAGTAATATCTTTAATATTCCTCCATAAACTCAATCTCATGTCTTTATTTATTAAATATCATCATAGCTCGAACAAAAACTGGATTAAATCAGACCACATCAATATAATATTATTTTGAATCTTGATTAATGAAGACAATTCAATGGAAGAGGGACAATTTGTTTCAATTGGTCCTGACATTAGTATTGATGAAGATGATCCAATGGAGGAGTCATTTGTTTCAGTAAGTGCAAATATGAGTAGTGAAGAAGTGAGACAATTTTTTATTGAAGACGCCCCGAGAGATGATCATCTTACAATGAGTTATTCATTCCTTTCTAGATTAAATAATAATCATCATATTATGAATCGTGATAGTTATAGTTTTTGGATGGATCTTTTCCTTGCATGTTTTAATGGAGATATAGAAAACGTTAAGCTGGCATTAACTGAGAATAGAAATGGGTTTAATCAAGAGGATAGTACTGGAATTACACCTTTTTATATGGCTTGTTTAAATAGACATATTAATGTTGTAAAATTATTATTAAGCGATAAAAGGATTGATATTAATAAAGCAGATAGCAATGGAACGACGCCTCTTTCCCTTGTTTGTCAAAAAAACAATATTGAGATTGTTAAATTATTGTTAAGTGATGAGAGGATTGATATAAATAAGGCTGACATTTTGAACTCAACACCTCTTTATCTCTCTTGTTATTTAGGACATGTTGAAATCGTGAAATTATTATTAAATGATGTGAGAATCTTGAAAAATAAACCTAACAATTATGGAGAAACACCTTTTTTCATTGCTTGTTCCCAAGGACAAATTGAGGTTGTCAAATTATTAGTAAATGATAAGGAAAGTCAAGTTCTTCTTGATATGGAAAATGAATTTGGAAAAATAAAGTTATTAATCAACAATCAAAGAGTTTTTCTCAACAAATCAAATCAAGATGGAAGAACCCCTTTTTTTATTGCTTGTGAAAAAGGACATTTTGAAGTCGTCAAATTATTATTAGATAATAAGAGAGTTAAGATAAATAAAGCCGATGATAATGGTACAACACCTTTCCATGTTGCTTGTCAAAAAGGAAGAATTGAAATTGTAAAATTATTATTAAAATGTGACAAAGTGGTTGAGATAAATAACGAAAATAAGGATGGACGAACCCCTCTTTTTATTGCTTGTACAATGGGACATCTTGAAATTGTCAGATTACTATTAGACGATAGGAAATCTATCATAACTCAAGAAAAAAAGAGTCAGCTTTTGGCAACCGCTTGTCAAAATGTACACCTTGGAGTTGTAAAGTTATTACTCAATCATGAAGGAATTGATATCAATCATCAATTAATGTATAATTCAATTACAACTCTTTACTTTGCTTGTGCATTTGGACATATTGAAGTTGTGAAACACATTTTAGCTTTTGAAAGAGGGAGTGTATCAACAAATAAACGAGAAAATACAAAAAATGCTTTAAATATCTCAAGAGGACGCTCCAAATCGATTAGAAAATTTGATTGGGAAACTGAAGAACATTTTCAAATTGCAAAAGAAAATTGCCCAAAAATTGTTAAATTATTGGAATCATTTCAAAGGAATTCAAATGAAACAAAATTAAAATTGAGAAAGGAAGTTAAATATTGTATTCTTTTCTTTTCATTTTCTTTTCATTCTTTTTTGAAAAAAAAAAAAATTAATAGATGAAGGACTTCTTTTACAATTCTCAAGAAATGGAATTATAAAAAAATTTCAACAGTATTTTGAAGTTGGAGAGATTGATGTGAATTGGAAATCATCTTATTTTGAAGAGACAACACTTCTTGTTGCATGTCAAAATGGAAGATTAGAAATTGTTGAATATGTACTAGCAAGTCGAAGAGAATTGAACATTTTCTCAAAAAATTATCAAGGAAGATCACCAATGGATATTGCAAAAATTAATTCAGAATTACAAGAAAAATTGGATCATGAAAAAGAACAAAATGAAGTTAAACAAAGACAAACTAATTGTTTAACTATTTATAATTTACTTGAAGCTTATCAATTTAATCCTAAAGAAATGAAAAGAAATTTGAGAAGAAAATTGCGTTTAGTTGGTAGACCCGATTTTTTTTTTTTTTTTCATTCTCTCTTGTGTTTTGAAAAAAAAATGATTGACCTTTCTTTTAATTAATTGAATTAAATTAGAAATTGGAGAAATTGAACTTGAGGAAATCTTATGTCGAGAAGCACTTATTTGTGGAGATGTTATCAAGTTTAAAGAATATCTATCAAATCAAAAAATTGATTTAGAAAAAAAATCTTATGGAAAATCAATTACCGAATTAATTTCAAGATCTCTTAATTTTGAACTTTTTCAAGAAATACCAAAAAATGTACTAATTGATTTAAATTTCAACGATATTCAATTACCTCAGCGCTATATAGAACAAATATATCAGATCATTAAAAGTGGTCATAAATTGAGATCTTTGAGGTTATTTTTCTTTTCTTTTCCTTTCTTTTCTTTTCTTTTTTTTTTTTATTTCTTCCTTTCTTTTTTCTTTTAATTTCTTTTATTTCTTCCTTTCTTTTTTCTTCAACCAAATAAATCATTAAATAGAATTCAAAGATGCTCAATTTCAAAAGAAAACATGTTGTTGATTTTTAAATCTCTTGTTTTTAACTTGGATTTTCTTCAATTACTCGAGTATTTATTTATTTTTCATTCTTTTATTTGCTTGATTCGAAAAACTGAAAGAAATGATCAAATTGAAATAGGGTTGATGATATGGAATTAGAAAAATATGAAGGACTTGATACTATTCCAAAAGAAATTAAATCCAAAGGGACTCAAGAAATCGCTACATATCTTTTAGATTTAGCAAAATCATCACAATCAATTTATAGAACAAAATTAATGGTTGTTGGATTTGAAGGGGTTGGGAAAACAACTTTGTTGGATTGTTTATTTCCTTTATGTAATATTGTTCAAGTTCCTTCTTTTTTAGGTGTGCTTTACTCTTATTCAATTGTACTGGAAGGAAAATATTTAACCTTTTACTATCAAGGAAAATTATATAAAAAATACATCCTTGAAAATAAGGAGTGGGATTTGGTAAAAATTGATGGAAAGGAAATTAAAATTAAAAAAATTATTGGCTCAGAGGAAATTGAAATGTATTTTGAAAATGAAGAAACAAGAGATTTATGGTTTGAAAGACTCCAAAAAATCACCCTACACACTTCAACTCATGGAATTGAAGTGAATAATCATATTTGGAAATCCTCAACACTCAATCGACATCAAAGCTTCAAAACGAAAAAGAATAGAACAGGAAATCGAGAAACTATCTCTCGAGATGATCAAGTAGAATTTTCATCATGGGATTTTGCAGGACAAAATGATTATTATAATACCCATCATTACTTCTTATCAAATAGATCAACATTTTTGGTATTATATCGAATGGATCAAGGAATTAAAGGATTAGAAAGTTTGGATTTTTGGTTAAAATCTCTTTCATCTCATTTAAATCAAAATTATTGTGATGGAAATGGAAAATCATTTTATTCAATTCTTATTATTGGAACATTTTTGGATTCAATAGATGTAAGTATTGATGAAAATTTTAGAAAAGCTAAAGTAATGGAAATATATGACAAGAATGGATTAAAATCCCCACCATTTTATTTTGAAGTGAGTTGTTCGACATTGGAAAATATTGAAGAATTAAGAGAAATTATATTTAATATTTCATTAAGTCATTCATATATGGGAGAAAATATTCCAGTTGGATATTTGACAATTGAAAAATCAATTTATGAACTTAGAAAATTGAAACAAGATCATCCTATAATTGAAATTCAAAGTTTAATTGCTTTTGCTCAGTCGCAATCCTCGATGATACTTGATATTGAATTTACAAAAAGAGCATTAAAATTATTAAATGAATGGGGAATTTGTATTTATTTTGATAATCCAATTGAATTATCAAATATTGTCATTTTGGATCCCCAATATTTAACAATCAATATTTTAGGAAACTTATTTAATACAGAAGAAGCAATAAAACATACAAGAATAAATGGAATTATTGATTACTCTCAATTATTAAATATTTGGAATGGACCCACAGATTTAATTCGTCCATCACAGTTAATTAATGCTTATTTATCATTATTGGAAAAGTTTGAAGTTTGTTTTGTTCTAAAGGATTATGGAAATGGAAAGAAAAATGGAAAGAAAATTATTATCCCAAATTTACTACCAGATCCAGATTTGATCAGAGAGACAAGGATCAAAAATTTGGAATTAATGAAAGAATTAGAAAAATTAGAAAAGATAACATCAAATCAAACAGAAAAACAGAAAATAATTGAAGAGAAAGAAAAGATTCAAGATGAGAATGAAAGAATGGATGAGATGGAAGGCAATTTGAACTTAATTCGGATTAAATTGAAAAGGAAATGGCCAACAAAAATCCCAAGAGCAAAAAAAATTGAAATTAAAAGAATATTTTCATTTAATCAAGTTCCAAGTGAAATGGTTTCAAGATTATTGGTTAGATTTCATGATAAAATAGTTGATAATATCATTTGGAGAAGAGGTGTATTATTAAAATTTTATGACAACGAAAGTATTTTATGTTTATTGAAAGTGAACATGATAGAAAATCTATTTGAAATTAGAATCAGAGGAAAGAAAAGGAAAGAATGTTTAGAAATGATGAAATATATTTACAAAGAAGTGGAGATTGTGACAAGTAGTTATGGAGGAGTGAGATGGAAAGAATGTGTTAGATCTCCTCATTTTTTTAAATGTTTAATTGATTTAGATGACATTCTTGAAGATTGTAAATTGGAATTAGAAGATCGAAAATTAATATGTCCAATTACACATTTTCCAATTTATGGTGAAGATTTATTAATTAAAGCTGGTTTACTTTTTTCTGATCCAAATCAAAATCTGGGTATTTTATGCTTTTTTTTTTGCAAAAACTTTAT
>Ga0209960_1003081_pt1 | contig 15123 bp, 22 predicted proteins | sample ThiBiot_500_plan_2_FD_183947 | JGI IMG/M metagenome (GOLD analysis project Ga0209960, IMG submission 183947) | Wastewater bioreactor microbial communities from Cape Town, South Africa - Thiocy_expt_500_plan (SPAdes) | ecosystem: Engineered > Bioreactor > Thiocyanate-remediating >...
TTTTTAAAAAAAAAATTAAAAATTAAAAAAAAAAAAAAAAAAAACAAAAAACAAAAAAAAAAAACAAAAACAAAAAAGAGAGATAGAAAAGGAAAGAAATAAGAAATAATACTCTTCAGTTCCATTAGCAACAGAAATACTCTTTTTCCCTAATTCTGAGATAGCAGTTGCAAAATTTGAAACATTTGTAACAATGGTATTAGAAGGAGAAGATTGTTGAGATGCAAAAGCTTGTCCTAAAATTGAAATTTCTTTTTCTCTTTCTTGAATTGTAGACATTAATCTTGAAGCAGCTTGAGTAATAGTAAAAGCAGCATCCAAAATGGATGAACCAGATCCAGATGTTGGGGCATCAGATCCTTGGAAAGAAAGACGACGAGGACGTGCACGAGCTGCCAAGATTTCTTTCAAAGTTTGATCAATAAGACGAATAGAATCAGAAAATCGAGTGGTTACTATTAATATATTTACAATTAGTTTTATTGTAACAATAAAGATAAAATAGGGAAAAAAAAAAAAATACTTAATGAGTTATTCTCTTCAACAGAAGTAAGGGGAGAAGTTTTTGAACCAAGACGATTAACAATAAATTCATCAAAACTATCTTTTCGTTTTATGGTTGGTTTTTGTTGAAGTTGTTGGATGGGTTGTTGTACTGGTTGTGGTGGTTTTTGTTGTTGTGGTGATTGTGGTTGTTGTTGTTGTTGTTTTGGTTGTTGAAGTGTTTTTCTTTGCATTGCTGGGGAAGATTTTAATTGATTTTGGAGAGCATTGGAAGCCTTTTTTTTTATTTTATTTTATTCTTGAGTATTAATATTTTTAGAAAGTAAATAAATAAAAAAATAAAAAAATTAAAACAAACCAATAAAAGTTTTTTCATTGCTTCAATCACTTGACGTGCATTACTATCAAGGCGAGCTTTTAAAGAAGTATCTTTTGGAGAAGCATTTAATTCTTTTGATGTAATTAATAATTGGACATTTGCTGCTCCAGCTTCATGTAATAAGTTCATGAAAGTTAAACGAGCTTGTTCTAATAAATAAATAAATAAATAAATAATTGTTTTCTTGTTTTGAATACAAAGAAGAAAGAAGAAAGAAGAAAGAAGAAAGAAGAAAAAGAAAAAAAAGAAAAAAAAGAAAAAGAAAGAAAAAATAAATTTAAAAAAGTACCATTGGACATACCACCAAGAATAATTTTTCCATTAGAAAGAATTGAAGGGAAAATAACACGATATTGTGCAGCAACTGAAGCAAGCTAATTATTTTGAGGGAAAAAAAAAAAAAGGATAAGAAAAAAAAAAAACCAAAAGAAAATAAAGAAAATAAGGAAAATTTACCTCATCTGTTGGACCAGTTGAAGCGCTTCCAAGTTTTTGAAAAGCTTTAGAAAGTTCACTTGCATTAGAATTAATATCATCTAAAGCTTGTTGCAATCTTTCAGGTTCTTTTTTTTTTTTTTTTTTTTTTTTTTTTTTTTTTTTTTTTTTTTGATTATTGATATTTTTTTTAGAATTAATATTAAATTGAATTAAATTATATACCAACACCAGTTGGAAGATCATAAGAAAGTTCTGAAATTGCAGAATTAATAGTATTTACAGCCAAGTCAATTTCTTTGAAACCAGGAAGAGAGGTTCTGAGATTTTGGAGACCTTGAGAAATTAAATCTGACAAATTGATAACCTTTTTTCTAGCTTCACCAATAACTGTGGTTGTTTTTAACTCTTTTGCTGCCATGAATAAGAAGAGACATTTTTCGAGTAAATCATGCATAATATGAAGCAAGTTCTACAAAATAATAAGATACAATTAAAATAAAACAAAAAATAAAAAACTAAAATAAAAATAAAAATAAATTCAAATAAATAATACTTGTTGAACTTGAGGATTAGTTGCATGACTTGCAATTGTTTTAACAATATTAGCTAATAATCTGATTTGATTTGCAGTATCATAAGCAGATTTGTAAAAAGTATTTGGATCATCTACATTACTTAAATCTGATAAAAACTCTTGGAGTTTTGCTCCACAAATTCTAATGGTATTTAAGAATTGATCGATTTCATTTTTTTGAAAAGGAAGTTGGGCAAAGATTCCTTGTGCTGCAGCAGCTTGGACAGTAACAAAATCAATTTTTGCTGATGAAATGGCATCAATTGCTTTGGAAATATCACTCAATATTGATCCTAATATATTAATTGGTGAATTGATTTTTGTCAAAAAAAAAGTAAAAAAGAAAGTTTTTTAAATTGAAAAAAATTACCATTTGGAGTTTGATTAGTTGCTGTTGTAGGTTGGTTTTGAACCATGGCCATATCAGAGAATGGATCAAAAGCAGCAGCAGATTCTTCATCACCATGATCTTCATCTTCAAAACTAATTAATAAGTCATCTTGAGCAGTTGGAGTGGTGGGTTCTTCTCTTTTTGAACCTTCTTTTTTTACTTCTTTTGGTTGAGCTTTGATCCAATCAAAAGCTTTTTCAAAATCTAAATTCTTTAATTCATAGATTGAGATTAGAATTAAAGGTAAAAAAGTTGAAACGAAAAAAAAAAGGTAATAAGGAAGTAAACAAATCTTAATAAAGCTGTCACTGCTAATTCTTGAGAAAATCCATTTGAAACAAGTTGTTTAACTAAAGGTTCCATTTCTGGGGCTACTTTGGTAACTTTCTCAGGTTCTTCAGGTTCTAAAAGGGGAAAGAAAGAAAAAAATGAGATGATTTGAAAAAAGAAATGAATTGAAATTGATAGAATTCAAAGAATAAATCAAAATTAAACCACTTCGTTCATTTCCAGAAATTATGAATGGGATTTTTACAATTAAATCTTTTGCCATTGAAACTTCACAATGAACATTGATGTAATAATGAATTGAAAGTCCTTTTCTATCTTTTGGAGATTCATCTAACCTTGTTGTAGGTGCAAGTTGAGCTACTTCTGACATGTTCAATCTTCCAACTTGAGCAACATGATGAGCCTTATTTTTATTTTATTTATATTTTTGATTTCTTCAAAGAAAAAGAAAAAAAAAAAAAGAAAAAAAAAAAAAAAAAAAAAAAAAAAAAAAAAAAAAAAAGAAGAAAAAAAATAAAAATAAAAATAAAAATAAAAAAAGAAACCCCTTGAGTCAAAATTTGAGGAGTAATTGAAAAGGTATGAGAAAAGTTTGCATGTTTTCTAATAGGACATCCACGACTTGATTCCAACTCAGCAACTTGACATTTATATTTTTCTTTATCACCACTATGAATTCTTGCAGTAACAACTTGTTTTGCAGAAATTCTAATACTATGGACATCATGACTTGAATGATTGTTGATATTTACGCTTTTTTTTTTTTAAAAAAAAAAAAAATTATGAAATTTAGAGAAGAAAAAAAGTAAGGTAGAAAGTAAGTCAGAAGAAAAAAAAGAAAAAAAAAAGAAATCCTAACGTGACAAGAATAGGTTGTCCAACAACATAGATTTCATGATCAAGAGAAGCTGTCAACATTAATGGACGACTTCCTCCTAAATAAACCTTTTCTCCGGTTTGAGTTGGACGAACATCTCTCAATAAAGGAAAATAGGATGCTTTTCTGAATCTCAAACTAGCTCTACTTTGTTTCATATCGGATACTTCTTGATTAACAAGGCTTCCAATATGAGCACTCACCTTGATTTTATTTATTTTTATTTTATTTATTTTTATTTAAAATATGTGATATTCAATTTGAAAGAATAGTTAAAAACTACCTCATAACTGATACCAATTGGTCTTCCAAAGTAAACAAATCCAGGGTTGAGAGTAATTGATGGAGGTAATCCATGGGGTAAACGAAATTCAAAAGGGAAATGAAAACTTGGTAAAGCAAGTTTTGTATTCTTGCTTTGAATATTCTCATTTTTTGGGAACACCTGAATAAATCTCTCATAAACTGTATGATCTATAATCTCCACATCAAAGTCATAACATTCATAAATAAAATAACAAGAGACTCCAACAAAAATAGCAGATTGAGGTGTGAGAGTTGAAGCTCTTTTAGGGTCAACTTTAACGATTCCTGTGATAGGTTCAACTCCTTCACCTTCATCAACAAAAACTCGTTTTCCAAGATAGATACTAAGATTCTTATCTTTTGAGTGTTTTCCAACAAATGTTACAGAGGGCATTTTGAAAGACCGGTCTATGTTGAAATAAATGGAAAAAAAAATTAGTTATGGAAATAATAAAAATAATAATTATGCTTCTAATTATGTAATTCATTCATTCTTTTTCATTATTATTTTTTTTGAAAAAATTTTTAGTCAAGTCCAAGTATAATTTTTCTAATTGTTGCATTATTATTCATTGTAGTTGTAGTTATAATGACAATTGGGAGAGGATCTAACTAACTTCCAAAATTTCTTTCAAAAGTTTCTTTATTCCGAGTTTTCCTTCAGTTTCAATAATAAATAACCTATTAGTTTTTTTTGACTTATTAGAATTAAATAACATATTGATTTGATAACTAAAGTAAATTTGAATTGATAAATTGTATAAGTGAATCAATTTGAATCATTCCATTTCATTCACTCCTTTTATTTTACAGTTTGTATTTTGGTGGAACTGTTATGGCGACTTCAATACGAGATAGATCTTGAAACAACAATTTTCCTTGAAAATATCAAAAAATATCTTTGATTCTTTAAAGTTCATTGATTCATTGATTCAATTTATAATTTTGCTTTATTATATTTTATTATTATAAAGAGAATCTGTTCAATAAATGTTAAATGCGTTGAGTTCACACAGGGATCCCAACAGAATAAATCCTTTGTTTGTGTTTTTTTTTCTCTTTTTGGCCATTTTTGTGAGTTTTGTTTGTTATGATTCAAAAATCAAAACAACCGATAATTCTAACCACACCCACTGGGTGATCATAATAAACCAAACTACCCACTGGGTAATCATAATAAACAAAGCTCTAATCCTCACCCACCCTTATTTTTATTTGAATTAGATTTTTATTTTTTTATTCTTCCTTACTACTTTGTTTTAAACATCATTGTATTCACTTTGGTTGTTCATTTTTTGAATTTTGAATGGTTTTTTTCACAAAAAGGAAATCAATTAGAAGAGTGGGTGAGATTAAGGCTTTTGTTTGTTTTGATTACCCACTGGGTAGTCATAATAAACAAAATTACCCACCCCCGATTTTTCTTTTTTTCCACTTTTTTTTTTTGGCGCCTTTTTTTTTTTTTTCATTTCAAAAAAAATTTTTTTTGGCGCGCAGCTTTTGGAGGTGATTCTCTGCTTCAAATGCATTCAATTGCTTTAGTTCATTACAATTTATGGTACTTTATTTATTTTTTATTCCTTCTTTGAATTGTTTTTCAAGATTTTGAGCTTTTTTTAAAAAAAATAGTTTGGATTTGAATTTTTTTTTCTTTTTTTTTTCCTTTTCTTTTCTTTTTTAATTTTTTCTTTTTAATTTTTTTTTTTTCTTTCTTTCATTCTAAAGCTTTTGTTTGAGTGTCCTTTAACTTTTTGTTTGAGTTCTCAACAATTCAATTAAATTTATTTAAACTCTTCTTTATCTTGAATTTATTTTTTCTTTTCATTTTTTTCATTTTTTTTTCTGTCAGAAAGGAGCAATTTTTTGAAAAAAAAGAAAAAAGAAAAGAGAAAAAAAAAAGACAATGAAAAATTTACGAATTTCTTTATGTATTTCAACTCTATTTCATTTTCTTGAAAAAAAAAATGAATTAAAAAAGAATATTTAATATTGCATTTTTTAACAAATGAATTTTTTGGTTTCTTTGTGGCAAAAAATGCATCACAACAAATTTGTCAACTTTTGAAATTGTGAAGAAATGACAAACATTGTGTTTTCATTCTTCTTTAAAAGTTTAATGAAAAAAAGATTTTGATTTGTTTATTTTTTAAAACTTTTTCTTGGTTAATTGAAGAACTCATTCCTTGTTCGTTTCTCTTTTGGAAAACATATTTTTTTTTGAAATGAAACTTTCAAAAAAAGTTCAATTCGAAAAAATTTATTAATCTTGAAATTTCTTTTTTTTTTTGGAAGGTTTAATTATTGAAATATTATTGAAATCAAAACAATTAAACCAATAATTAATTTTTGTTGGAAACCAAACAAAAAATCTTTGAGGATTCTTCCATTTCAAAAATCTATTTTATTTTATTAATATTTTATACTAAACAAACAATTTAATATAATTTAGATGTTCACTATTATAATTTCAATGTAAAAGATCTTGGTTCTTGAATTCAGTAAGGATTAGTGACAAGAGGAGTTAGCTTCTTAAATGGATTCAACAAGATTTATACAATCAACAGATTTCAGAAAACTTGGATTGCAGCATTTGTAATTTGAAGAAGAAATTCAACCAAATTGACCAAATCCACTTCCTTTACATGATTTGAACGATTCATGAATATCAGGACCATTTTGGATGAGGAAAACAAGAATCTTGAGTCAATTAATGTAGAAAATAAACAAAACCATGTGGAAATTTTGGAGTTGTCCTTTTTGCCATTTTTCTTTTTCTTTTTCTTTGTATTTATTGTTATTTTTATTTTTTTTGGTTCAAACAGTATTCTTTGTAGAAAAAACAGGTTGATTATAATAATTTTAACAAAATCTCTTTGAATACAAAACTTCACTTTGGACTTAGGAAAAAAAAACTTTATTTTTTCATAATGAAATGAAGAGTGGGTAGTTTGGTTTGTTATGACTACCCACCCCCGATTATTCTTTTTGACAAATCAGGATTTAATTATAAAATATGATGATTATTGCTTTTATTGCTCACTGTCACTCAAATTTTGCAAAAAACAACTCATTTTTTCGATTGATAATGTTAATAACCCACCAGCAATGCAAAATGAATGAAAGAAATTGAATAAATGAAAAAATAAGCATAAAATGAAGAGTGGGTGAGGATAAGAGTTTTGTTTATTATTATTACCCACTGGGTAGTCATAACAAACAAAATTACCCACTGGGTGAGGTTAGTGGGTCCCAAAAAAAAAAAAAAAAAAATGGGGAAAAAAATTGAATAAAAAGGGAAAAATGTAAAAACAAACAAACAACAAAACAGACAAACAAAAAGAAAAAAACGAAAATAGAACCAAACTAAACTTTTTATCTTTCATACAAACTCAACAATAGATAGATAAAGAGATGGATGTGAACTTGAATTTTTTGGAGTTGGAATTGAATTGATTTGATTTATTTTTTTTTTTCTTGTGTTTTTGGGAAAAATTCTTGTTTGTTTTTTTTGTCTTTGATTACCGAAAGGCAAAAATCTATTACCCTTTGAAGTTGATTTGAGTTGAGCTTTTGTTCTTTTGTTTGAATCAAAACCATTGGATTTTGTATCTTGGAGTGTTATTCCATTAATCTTAATAAGAAAAATTCAAATTCAAAAGTAAAGAAAAAAAAAAATACTGAATATCGATGGTAAAAACATTTATATTTCGATTATTAGAATAACAAAATTGTGGAAAGAATCCTTTCTCTACTTTCTTTGATTTTTGATTTTACTTTTTTGATTTTTACTTTTTTGATTTGGGAGGTGGTGATGAGGAAGAAGAATCAGATTCAGAGCCTGAATCTGAAGAAGAGCTTGAAGAGCTTGATTCTGAATCTGAACTAGAACTTGAACCAGACTCCGAACTTGAATCTGAGGAAGAATCTGAACTAGAACTTGAAGAGCTTGATTCTGATTCTGATTCTGAACTTGACTCTGAACTTGAAAGATCTTTCCTAAAATAATAATAAATCAATTTAAGTTTTCTCATTTTTTTTTTAAAAAAAAAGGAAAAATTAAAAGATAAAATAGAAATTTACTTTTTTCTTTTTTTACTCTCTAAAATTTGTTCAATTGATATTTTCCTAAATTTTGAATTTGTTGATTAACATAACTTCAAGAAAGAAAAAAGAAAAGAAACAAACTTTTGATATTCTTCAAAAGATTCTACTGGAGCACGTTTGTTAAGCTCTGGATTTTTTAATAATTTTGTTCGTGAAGGTCTAGCAACATATTTTCTTTCATTTTTACATTCATAGGTCCAATGTCCTGGTTTTAAACATTTTTGACAAGTTTGAGTAAGCGCGCTATTTGAGCTAGATAATTTTTTTTGTTGTTTGTTAAAATATTGATTTGAATTCTTCTTTTCTTTTTTTTGTGCTGGTTTCAATAATAACTTATTCAAAAGATGGTATAATTCCTTTTGCAGTTTATGTTTTAATACAAGTTCTATTTCGATTCGAATGGACATTTGAAGTTATGAAATTATTATTAAACGAAATAAAAGAAAATTAGCTCAAAAAAAGTTTGAGGGTTTGAAGTACTTTAAATTTGAACTGAGAAACAAAAAATATTGAAATGAGAAAAGAATAATATTGAAACAAAGTAATATATTGAGTTGTTCAAGAAATAAGAAGGAGAAAAGAAAAAAACCTTGCTTTGTGCGCCATTTTTTTTTTTTTTGATTCTGTTTTTTAAAAAAAATCTTTGAATAATGAATCTATCGGAGCTTCAGAACATGAAGTGCTTGAAAAAATAATAGAACCTAAACTTGACACAGCTCTGGAAAGCAAAAAAGAAACCTTCTCAAAATTAACTCCAGAAACACAACAATTGAGTGAAAGATTGGATGCAATTGAATCAAAAAGTCCAGAAGGAGAGAATCAAAAATCACAAGAAGCAATTGATCTCCTTAATCGATTTCAAAAATTCAAAACAAAGGAAGTAACTCAAACTAATGAAAATGTCCATTTTACTCAAGATTCACAAAATAATAAACAAGAGGAGCAAATTCAAACTCAAACTCAAAGTCAAACTCAGTCACCAATTCAATCCAAATCACCAATTTTAGAAAATGTTCAATCAAAAAATGAATCAAAAGAAGAACAATCAATTCAAGAGACTCTTAATACAACTCAACCTCAACTAAATCAATTGGAATCTCAAAATCAATTTACTCAAACAACTCAAGAACCAAAAAAAATTGAATGTTTCTTTTTCTTTCTTTCTTTTTTTTCTAAAATTTAATTGCAATATTTATAATTCAAATAATGTTTTAGATCCTTCATTGTTAGATACAACAATCGAAATTGCATCACCTCGCTCAATCAAACAATATACTATTCAAGATATTGAACAAGCATGTCAAGAAGTTAGAGATCAAGTTTAACTTATTTTTTTTTCTTTTCTTTTTTTTTAAAAAAAAAAAGATGAGCCAAAATGAAAGAAACTAAATTCAAAATGAATAATATAATAGGCCAATAAAGAACAAGAATTTCTTCACTTAGAGCTATTAGAACTAACAGAAAAGTACAAAAATGAAGTTGAAAAAAGAAAAGGAATGCAAATTGTTCTTGATGAATATGAAGTTACTTTATCAAATATGATTTGTAATTTTTCTTCTTTTTTTAAAAATCAATTTCAAATTCAAACTCTTTGGTTTTTCTTTTTTTAAAAATTCAAAATCTGTTTGTCTAAAAAAGAAAGACCAATCTGAAAATTAGTCTCTAACCCGAATGGGTGGTTGAGTTGAGTCACTGTTTTTTTCTTTTTTTTTCTTCAAACAAAAAAAAAAAAAATTTCAATCAAGCCAACTTCTCTCCTTTCGGTACATTTCTTTTTCAATCAAGCCTCCTCTATATTTCTTTTATTTTTTATCAATTACCAACTGTTTCTTTTATATTTCTTATTAGTGAATTGTAACAGAAATGTACAAACAACAAAATTCTCAACCCGAATGGTTTCAACAGTGGGTAAAAAGAAACGACGAATTCTGGGAACGTCAAATGAAGAAAACACTGACTCTCATCAACTTAATTTCTTCATATCCCCCTGTTGAGACTGATGTCCTAATAAAATTTTTGGAAGAAGATAATCCACCAAAGGAAAACACCACCTCACCAAAAAAACGAAAATCCCAACCAAAAAATTTGGAAGAAGAGCCACCAAAGGAAAACACCACTCAACCAAAGGAAAACACTACTCCACCAAAAAAACGAAAATCCCAACCAAAGGAAAACACCACTCCATCAAAAAAAGTGAAAGTTGATATTTAATCAATCTAATGGGTAAATTTATTCAAATAAAAAAGATTCCAATGCAAAGATTTTTTTTTTTTTTTTTTTTTTCCAACAAATTTCAATCAGAAAATAATCAACTTTCCCAAGTTCTTCACTCAAAATCTAAATTGTTTGATTCTAGTTTCATGAATAAAAGAAAGACAGATTGTTATCTTCAAAGCCACTCCTCGACTCACGATAAATCGAACTGGAGATTAGTCAAAGATAAAAAACAATCTTGAAAAACTGAATTTTATTAACAACACAAATTGACAGATTCAAATACCTAAAAAGGTATGCAATTGCTTTCTTCTCACCTCGACATCTCCAGCACCGATGACTCCATAATGTCCTAGCAAATCATCTATTTCGGGTGCAAGGATCACCTCAAGTTGCACGAGGGTCATTTCTGGTTGTTGTGGAGCTGGGTGGGGCCAAGTTACCATAACATTTGGCATTCGTTCAGATGCTGCCTTGGCATTTCTTCGTCTGATCTCGGCCTAAACACAAGGAGAGAGAAAAAAAAAATTAGGATTAAAACTCAAAAAAAGGAAGAAATTAAAAGTTACATTAGTAATGCTCAGGTTCAATGCATTGAACCTTTCTTGGAGTTGAGCTTGGTTTTGTTGTTGCCATTGGCTAAACCAATTAGGTATGGGTCCTTGATTGTTCATTAATTGATCAAGTTGCTCTCCAATTGCAGGGTCTTGAATAGGAAGGTCAACCAGACCACCAGCAACAGTTTCTAGAATAAATGCTCTCAACAACACCGAAAATGGTTGAGCCATTTTACCAAGAAGCTTTTAACTAAGGTAGTATGATAAAATGTTTCAAACTATCAAATGTATCTCAAAAAAAAAAAAAAAATGATACATGAAAAATTGGAAACAAACAACAGAATGAACGAAATAAAGAAGGAAATACAAAAAGTAAAAGATCTTTATATATATATAAAACGAGTGACTGGAAGGTTTTCTTCTATAAAAAAAAAAAAACTGAACCTATAAGTCTGGTCTTGTTAACTATTCCAAAAAGTAAATCTGATGAGAAGAATTGCAAGCAAAGAAAAGAAAAAAATTAAAAAAAAGAAAAAACAGTGACAGTGAGAAAAATTTCGAACCAAGCCGCCATGTTTTTTTTTGGCAACTCTCTTTTGATTCAAAAAAAAAAATATCAAGGTCTCTTCTTCCCCTCTTTCCATCCAGAAAAATAGTGAAAACATGTTAACAGACCATAAGTTTTATTTTATTTTGTTTTAAGAATAAAGGAAAAAAAATTATTTGATTTCAATTCAAATAATAATCATCCCACCAAATAATTTTCATTGTTCCATTAAATTAAATTAAATCTTTCCCTTTCACAAATAGTTACCCACATACTAATGTAAAACATAACATAGCATAAAAATTCAAACATTCAAAAGACTTTTTAAATAAAAGGAGCATGCGATGATAAAGATGGGCTCTTGGATTGAATTATTGAAGAAATCAATTCAAAATAACAAGAAATTTGAATCATGTAATTCCTTTTCTTCAAAAAAAAAACAAAATCTTTGATTGCTTGTAATTCTTAATTTCTTTCTTCTTTATAATATCATAATAGCGTATTTTCAATTGGCAACAAATTCATTAAACGGATATCCATCAAATAGAACAATTGTTTTTCGAGGATTTTTAAAGGAAGGTGAAATTGATGATCAAGAGAAATCTTTGAGTGAATTTATGTCAAAGAATCCTTTGAAATTTACAACTGATGTTAGGAGTGAAAAAGTAAAAGAACTTCATCTTGATAATAGAGCTCAACTTTGTTGGTATTTTCATGATACAAAAGAACAATTCAGGTTTTCTTTTTTCTTTTTTCTTGTTTTTCTTTTTCTTTTTGAAAAAAAAAAAAAAAACCTTTTCAATTCAAAATTTCTTAAAGAATTTCAGGAAAGATTTGGTTGATTGGAGATAATATTTCGAATTCTATTTGCCCAAAAATTAAAACAACAGTAGAAGAAACTTTTGAATATTTTCAACCAGAAAGAAAGAACACTTGGAATTCCCTCTCTCCTCAAATTCAAAGTTCATTTTCATTCAAGCCCCCTGGTGAACCCTTTAATGAATCAATTCCACAAATCAATCCAGAAAATGATCAAACAAATTATTGTTTAGGAATCATAGAACCCATTTTTGTAGACTATGTTTGCCTTCAAGAACCTCACACTAGATACAAATATCAATGGGAAAACAATTCTAATTGGAGTTCAATGAGAGTCAACCCATAATAATCAAACGATCAGAATATCAAACTTATGAAAAAGCAATCTTTGTGAAATTGTTATCATAACATATTGTTAGTTTTTTTTGTTAGCAAATAAATAAGTCGAATAAAAGGAAATTGAAAATCAAAAAAAAAAAAAAAAGTCAAATAACTTGAAATCTTGGAGAAACAATTAATTAAAAATCAATCTATTCATTAAATTTGGCCTTCGATTTTATTAGAATTAGTTGTAAAAAAATTTTTTTTTGTTCTTAAGTTCATCATAATTTGGAATTGGATTGGAATCCTTTTTGAATTTTTTTTTGAAATTTTTTTTTTTTTTTCAAAATTTCAAAAAAAAATTTCAGTGATGGACGAACTCCAGCAAGCAATCCCTCTCTTACCCAACCTTCAACTAACATCAACTCCTCCAACTAACCAATTTTCAATAATCAAACTTATCAATTCAATGAATCAACCAAGAGAAGAAGATATTGAATTGAATCGAGATGATTTGAAAGCTATTGAGGAATTATTAAATTCTGTAATTGTAATGGATGTTGATGAAGAGAAGTTGAGAGAGATTGAAGTGATGATAAATGAGAAGAAAGTAGTTCCTGAAGATGTTTTATTTATTGCTTGTTCATATGGAATTAATAAGATTGTAATGGAAATGATGGATAAGTACCCTTTGATTAAAGCCAATAGTTATTTGATTCATGGAGATTCATGTTTGGGAATTGCTTGTAAAAATGGTCATATAGAAGTTGTTAGAAATATGTTAGAAAGAAGAGAAGAGTTAAAACTTGACCTCAATTTGAAGAATCAAAGAGGAAGAAATGCTTTTCATTTAAGTTGTCTTGGTGGACATCAAGAAATTGTTAATGAATTGTTAAAGTATGAGATTGAGATAAATGAAAGAGATATAAATGGATCTACACCCTTTCATTTAGCTTGTGTAAATAATCAAATTGAACTCATTCAACAACTTCTAACAGTAAATAATATCGATATTAATAAGGAGAATGAAAATGGAGAAACTCCACTTTATTCATGTTGTAGTCATGGGTATTTAGAGTTAGTGAAATTATTGATGAATCAAATGGAAATTAATGTTAATAAATGTGATAAATTTGGAGAAAGTCCTTTATCTATTAGTTGTACAAAGAAAAATAAATTAATTGTTGAGGAATTACTTAAGAATAATAATGTTAAAGTTAATGAATCTAATTTAATGGGAGATACACCACTTCATCTTCTTTGTAAGTACAATCAAGTTGAATTTGTTAGATTATTATTACATAGTCCTCAAATTGATGCCAACAAAACAAATATCTATCAATCAACACCCTTTTTTATTGCTTGTCAACAAGGATTTTTAGAAATTGTTCAAGAATTTCTCTTATTAACTAATTCATTAAATGTGAACTTGAATCAAGGAAATGCAACAGAAATGACCCCTTTTTTCGTTGCATGTGTAAATAATCGAGTTGAAATTGTAAAGGAATTATTAAATTATGAAAATTGGATTGATTTTAATCAAAAGAATAGTAGTAAAGAGACACCACTTTTTATCTCTTGTTCCAAAGGATATTTAGAAATTGTTCAACTTCTCTTAGCTGTTCCAATCATTAATAAAAATGAGGCTTCAGAAAATGGTGCAACTCCTTTTTTTATTGCTTGTAAGAATGGTCACCTTCAAATTGTTCAAGAGTTATTAGCTTATGAAGATGTTCTTGTCAATCAAGAATCTATAAATCAAAGTTCTCCATTTTATGTTTCATGCTCTGAAGGAAGACTTGAAATTGTGAAAGAACTCCTTCAACATGATCATATTGATTTTAATCAAGCATCAGCAAATGGACAAACACCACTTTATATTGCTTGTTCCAAGGGGAGATTAGATATTGTTCAATTACTCTTAGCTCATGGTGGAATTGATATTTTGAAGGAAACAGATAATGGAGAAACTCCTTTTTTAATTGCATGTAAATGTGGAGGTTTGGATATTGTGAATGAACTTTTGAAATATCCAGTAATTGACATTAACAAAGGAGATGATTATGGACGTACACCTTTTTATTCAGCTTGTTCAAATAATCAAATTGAAGTTGTTGCCAAATTATTAACTCAAAAAGATGTTGATGTTAATCAAATTGATTTTGCTGGATATCCACCTTTTTATATTGCTTGTTTTTCAAATTATGTTGATATTGTGAAACAATTATTACAAGATAAACGAATTGATATCACAGCAAGATTATATGGAAAATTTTCACCACTTTTTCATGCTTGTAAGAGAGGAAATTTAACAATTGTAAAACTTATATTAGCAGATGAAAGAGGAAATAACTTGGAAGAAAAAGGTTTAACAAGAGATTATTTTCTTCAGCTAGAAAAGTATTTACTTGAAAGGAAACCATTTTGGCGTCCGATGGAAGGTTGGCTTGAAGAATTAGATAGGATAAAAAAAATTCAAGTATTACTTCGAAATTTTGAACAAAATCCTCAAAAAATTAAAGAACAACTTCGATATGAACTTCAAACAACTGGTATTTTTTTTTTTTTTTTTTTGATTTTTTTTTAAAAAAAATAATAATAATCATAATTAATAATTAATAATTAATAATAGAAATATTGGCATCTGAAATTTGTGCTCTAATTGTATTATTATCAGATAATTTTTTTACTTTGTAACAATTTTTAAATTATTCACAATGAATCATGAATGTAAAAAGCAGATCCATTTTCCTTTTGGAATCTTTTTTAACCTTTTTTTTTTTTTTTTTTTTTTTTTTTTT
>Ga0209960_1003086_pt1 | contig 15112 bp, 7 predicted proteins | sample ThiBiot_500_plan_2_FD_183947 | JGI IMG/M metagenome (GOLD analysis project Ga0209960, IMG submission 183947) | Wastewater bioreactor microbial communities from Cape Town, South Africa - Thiocy_expt_500_plan (SPAdes) | ecosystem: Engineered > Bioreactor > Thiocyanate-remediating >...
TGAAATATCAGAGGAAGTTAGGCGAGGAAATAAAGATGGAACTAAGGTTCGGATTGCTTGTCCTTCAGCAGTAGTTCAATATAACAAGTACATGGGTGGAGTTGATTTGTGTGATCAAAGGATCAAATACTATACCATTGATAGAAAATCAAAACGAAATTGGATCCGAATCTTTTTCCATTTTCTTGGAATGTCTTTGATTAATTCCTTTATTTATTATAAGAGTCTCTCTAGTGATAATATTAGTACAGTTGAATACATATCATCTATCAGTACCGCACTGATAGGTGATTCTTTTAGTAGAAAAAGAGTAGGACGACCTATAGCTTTGAGTCAGCAAAAGAAAATGCGGATAGCAAACAGTGTTAGCGAAACGAAAAATTCTGAAAAACCAGAACTTTTGGCCCACATGCCAAATGTTATTTCTACTCGTCGTAGATGTGCCTACTGTAGTATACGAAAGAAGAGGAGAAAAGAACAAATGTGATTTGTATTTTCTGTAGTGTGCCTCTATGTGTGAAAGATTGTTTTTTGTTGTATCATCAGAAATATGTATACCATTAGTGAACTGAATAAACGTATCGAATTACTTATCTCGAAATATCATCTAAATACATAATACACTCATTTATTAAGCCAATATTCAAAAAAAAATTCGGGACTCAAAGGGTTAAACCGATTTTCATAAAGAATAAATGTAGAAACATCGGATTCAAATCTGATTGTTATGTATACTGCAAACAAAGTCGGCATACTGAGATGAAGACATTAATGGTTAGGGAATAGAGAACGAGGGGTGCGCAAATACAAATACATTTTGTACTCTAGAAAATTGCATATAGAAAACTTAGAATAGGTGGGAGATGTATTCTGATGTACTCTGATGTACTTTGATGTACTCTGATGAATATCGTCCAAAAAAGCTAGAATAGGTGGAACATGTATTCTGATGTACTCTGATGTACTTTGATGTACTCTGATGAATATCATCCAAAAACAGTAGAATGGGTGGGACATGTATTCTGATGTACTCGATTTTATTGGCTTTAAAACGATTGAATGAAACTAGAAAAAGGTAGTCATAAAAGCAGATGTAGTGAAGATTAATGCCGAGGATACTGCTAAAATTTTCAAATTTTGTAGTAATTTGAATCATGACATCTTCCAAAAGTGTATATAAGATCTTTTCATATCAGCTACAACTTTAAACATCGCTCTTTTATTCAAAAAATATTTGTTCCATTTGGTTGAAAAATGGTCGAAATATTTAATTTTCTTTTTGGTAAATGATTTTCCGGACAACCTATATTGTTGAAATTCTCAGTGTTGACTCGATAAAACGTCTGGAACATTCCAGTCAGGGAATTAAAAGTTCTATTTCGAGTTTTCGTGAAGCTAAAATTTGTACTTTCGGTCATAAAAACAATTTCTTGAGGGTGTTGACGAAGGTTGACTATCGGAATCAGTATGACTGTCATCGATAGTAACATCGGATTGAGAGACGTCGTCATCTGATGAAGCGTTAGGTACGACCGTATCTAACAGAGATTCCAAACAATTGACCGGTACATATACTAACAAAACATTTGGCGATGTTTCTTTTTTTTCTAAGAGAGAAGACTAACGGCGCTCTTACAAGCTTTATCGAGAACGTTTCTATTTGCTGTTTTTTCTTTTCTATTTAAAAAAATATATACTTTATCTACAAGATAATCAATCGTGTTCGAAGTTTTCAATTCAACAATTGACTCGTACATCGTTACATCAAGCTCGATTTTCAATGATTTTCCCATTTCGATAAGAGACAAGACACACGAGAAGAAAATAAACTTTTGGCTAACCTTGTTAATAATTTTTTTTTACCAATCGAATGAATTATTCAAATGAAAATCGATAAAAAGAATTCATCAACAAAAGAATCCTCGAGAAAAAAGGGCGATGAAAAAGTATATTCTCTCTTTGTTGGTTGAAACAAAGATTTTTTGTCGTTTTTTATTCTAGAGCGTTGAATAACGAGCAAATATCTTCGCTATCGTTGCAATCGAGCAGCTCGAGTAGCAACACCACGCCGATCTTGTCCTCGTTGTCGACGACTCGATCTGTCTCATTGATGTCGTTAGGTGAGAGTTTTATTCAATCTTTTTTTTCGTATGACCATCAACTGTTCATTGATCTTACTAGAATTCGACGAGAGTACTCAAGACTGGTCTATTGAACAACCATCACAGTTTCGACGTAATCGACGAGGTCGTGGTGATGGTGTTAAAATGCAAGGTGGTGATTGTTGGTCGAGATCCGGTCGATTAAAATTAGCTTGAACTCTATGAAGTAAATTACATCCGCAACTCATATTCAGTTTTACATTCAAACAAGTAGATCCATATCAAATTGTCGAATTATCAAATCAAATTCAAAATCAACTCGAGTTCGAATTGCAATAGACATTTAAATTTAATCTCAAATCTATATCAAATTTTGAAATCGACTTTACGTTCAGTGTGAAAATCCTATCAAGACCCAAATCTATAGACTGCAGCGAACTGTTAGACGGAACGGATGAACAGATGATGAAAAAATCTTCTTTTTTTTATTCTTGTTTTGACAAAATATTATTTTATATTTTATCGACGATTTGCCATCGTGAATACGTTACTAATTGCATCAGTTAGTTGTCGGATGGTTTTTGTACTATCGGGATGCATCATTTGAACAAGTTCTGAAATTGATTATTTATTTGCAGATATTGTTGAAAACAGAATATATATGTATTGCTTACTGATAATTTCTGATATCTTTTTTTTACCGAGTTTTTTAATTGAAAAACGAGCTCTCTCGTTCTTATCAGGAAATAACTCGGCGATGATTCGTCGACAAGTTTTCGTTGATGTTTCACCACGAATGATTTCTAACTGATTTACTCGTAATCCTAATTTTTCCATTAATTTTTTTATTTCTTGACGACGATTTTTCGTTTTTTTCTTTTTCAATTTGTTCATTTTGTATTTATAAGTTAATAATTTGTATTTGATTTGTAATTTTTTATATTTTTTTTCGAGTGACAAGTAATTTTCGTCAAGCAACAAGTCTGTTTGTGTGCAAACAGTGTTTAAATGGAGTTTTTCTGTATTGTTCTCCTCGATTTTTAGCCTTTATATTCATTGTCAATGAACAGCTCCATGAACCGGAGGTTATTGACACTGATTGATGATGATTGTTCAGAACTCTCGTTTTTTTTTGGTGGCATATCTATTGATTTTTTTTCGTGTAACTGGTGCTATTCCGAAATGACATCATCCAATTCTAGAAATCTCAACCAATGATCCTGCAGTTAATTAATTAAAATGAGGGCGCTAATTTACGGAAATAACTTATACTCAAATAAATTAACTTTCACACCTTAAATCAATAAAAGACTTTATCTGAATAAATTTACAGTAGGATTGAATAGTCTCTGTGCATTTCTCAATGCAAATAAGCCGATTTCTTCTGCAAATATCAAAGTTAAAACTGGACCAAGCGAAATCTCTGGCAACCAAAGAATTCAACTGAAATGGTAAGAATCACTCAAACTATCGAAATTCAAAGCATTTATAAAACATTCTGAATTATTTCGCTTCCTTGCGCAAATCCTATTTTTTGAGAAATACTAAACGAAAGGCAAATGATGATGTTACAACTCTATCAGCAAACGAAAATTAACATTTTGTGTAAACTCGACTTCTACGAAAGTAGAACAATCAAACCATAATATTACTTAAATTAATTTTGAAAATTGTTTTTAGAAGAAGATATGATTTAAACTATCTTCATTCTTGTGTCCCATAATGAAAACTAGACATGATAATTTAGAGCAGAAAACGTCTCACATGCACGAATTAGATGAAACCTTAAATAACATCCACAGTAAGTACATTCATTCTTCTTGCAAAATCTTTTCTCAAGTTTGAATTTTCACATTTATACACACAATCCACATAATTAACTCGTTTACACACATTATAAGCTAACCTAATACCAAAATACGGATGATAAAGCATAAATTCTCGATTTTTAATGCGACAAGCTATCTGGAGTATATCGATGACATGCAATTCTCTTATTTTCTGCCTATTTCTTTCTCATTCGGTACTTTTATTTGTTCTATTCTCCTCTGATATTGCCTCTCTCTCAAGAGCTAATATATAAGTGTATACATTTTGTGGAATCTAAGCAGCTTGTGATAGAACGAAACGCAATAAAAAAGGATAAAATCAGGCTGGAGCAACTCTTTCATCTAAAATCGTCACAATTAATTGTTTCGTTATAATATCATTCATTATTATCCGAAAATAATCAATTCAAAGCAACGTGTTCCGAAAAATACAAATTTAGTTTTTATCCCACAATATTCCTTTCATCTAGTATTACTTCAGATCGTTCCCGCAGTGAACTTATACATAGAATTTTTTTTCCTTTGTACAGACCAATTTTTCTAACAGATGAACACGTATATCAATTGAACAGTTTACGATACTACCACAACAATACAAATCAATAATTAATATCTTAAATCAGTTCATATCAAAAATACTATAGTCAGATTTATAGATTATTCCTCATTACATAATTAATGATTTATTTCTCATCTGATATATGTGGCCCATTACCGTAGACTATCAATTGGTTCCATTCTCTTCAAATGATTCTGCATATGAACAATCATTGTGAAGTGAACTCAAAGCAAATCAACGTAATTCCGATTGAAACTTGATGTTGAGATTGATTCAACGCAAATCAACGTAATTTCGATTGAAACTTGATGTTGAGATTGATTCAACGCAAATCAACGTAATTTCGAATATCAGTTTATGTTCGGGCCATGTACATCGACTAAGATTGTTGTGTGGCGCCATCTTGAAGTTATAATTTTTTATGAAAATAATGATAGTAGTATGAATGACAATATTAATAAATACTTTTAAACTTTTCTTTTTATTGCAGTAGAAACATTTTTTCAACCGAGTTCATAGCCGGCTGTTTATAAAGGCCGGCAGTGGAACTTTGACCTTGAAAAGTTCTCAGTATTTAATTTGTGTATTAAATAGATTATACAGTTTGTCTTCTCTAAAAGCAATCGATTAGTTTTCATATTGAAGAAAAGTTTATTGTTGTTTGTGAAAAAAAGAGTTTTTTATCTACTAATATTCTTCTTTCGTGGTCGTTTATCGGTACGGAATCGGTTTTGATCTGTTTATTTTCAGACGTTCTTTTATGCTTGTTTTGTAGGGACATGTTGAAAAAGAAAACAGCAGCCGAATTTTTCGAACGAAACGTGAAAGATTGTTGTGAACTCGTTCGAACATTTCAGTTGTCGGATTTTCTTCCTAAGTCGGCGTCGATCCTTGATCTTTTTCAAAATTATCGACGAGCTTATGGGCTGAATGATACGGCGTTTTTTCTTACATCATTAACTGCCATTGGCCATTTTGGATATAACTCATGGACTTATTCTCAGACGTCTAATAGTTCTACAAAATCAAGCTTATTTCTTGTGATCGTTGGTGCAAGTGGTATGTTTGTGTATGGTGTTGTCGTTTGCTCTTTTTCTATATGCTTCTTGATATATAACAAAGTGTAATAGAGAAATGTCTACATGGTATTTGAATCAGAGCTCTTATGGAAGTTTATACTTACTGAAATTCGGATTGATTTATATTGTTTTAAATTATAAAAGTCATTTCTAATTTGTTTTTTTCTTTGATTTAGCATCCAAGAAATCTAAATATATCCAAAAAATTTACGATGCTGCAACTATGGCTGAAAAGGTTTTAATTCAAATGAAAAGTTCAGAAGAGCAAATGGCATTGAAAAAATTTGCATTACGAATTGATAATGATAAAACAGTTACAATGCCTTTGACCAAGAAAGATCTTCGTACAATTACATTCATTGAACAGTCATTAACATATGCCGAAGCAATGCAAGCATTAACATTCTCAAATCTGTTTCTTTGTGCTCCAGAAGGCGATTATATACTGGAACAAGTGAATTTTTTTGATCAGCCCAACAAAGAAAATACTGATATGCGTGGATGTGCATCAGCTTTATACGATGGTCAAACTATTACTCGTTCCACTCGACACGGAAAGATTTTTGTTGAAGGTAAAACATTATCCATCTGTGTTGGTTCAACTGGTGCAAAATGGTCCCATATATTGCTACATTTACATGAAAATTTGACAACAGATGGTTTTCATCCACGATTCTTGTTTTATGCTTTGGAACCAGCTGCCACAATTGATGGTGCGTAAATAAATATGCTATATACTAAATCTAACAGTTTAACATGATGCTACTACTACTTACTCTTATATTTTTAGGTCAGGAAAAGGATCTAAATCGCTCACAACCTTCTCTGGCTCATATTTATATTATTAGAGGACCTATCGGTGATCGTCTTCAAACATTTACAAATGATGCTGCCGAATTTATTAAACCGTATCTTGATTCTTTGGATTCTAATGAGTCCTACTTTAGTGGAAGTCCACGTTCTACATCGTCCTATGAAGAGGTTGTTGAGCGTCGTGGAGCTGAGTTGATTGTTCGAATTGCTTCAAATATTCAATACATGAAGATCTGTTTACAAATTATTCGTCTTATTGGTCAAATTGATTTCTATACAATTGACGAAATTTTTATCCATCGGGCCAATGCTATTATAGCTGATAATTTGGGACCACCAACATCGTTCTCAATTGGACATAAAGCTTTACCAACAAATTTACCAGAAAAATTGATGATAACAAAAGAAACATGTGAAGAAGCAGTTAACATTTTCTTCAAAATTTTTATGCCTCAACATTTTATAATTATGAATAATCGTCATTATAATGATACAATTGAAACATCATCTGAACTTGATTTACAAACTCGAATCTTAAACGTGAAATACAACATTTTTCATAAAACGACATTATCTGGAAATAATGGTGTCTTAAAAAATGTTGATACGGATTTAATCGACCATTTGTTAAACCGTCTTGTTCGACGTGGTATTCTGAGAAAAGGGCAATATTTACAATCAGAACGATCGAATAAATACCAATCGTACATGAAATATTTGCCAAGTACTGTGGCTGAGCAGCAACAATTATCAGTTGAATTGGAGAAACATAATATTTCTTACGAATACTATCAACAATTATGTCAACAAAGCGAAATCTCACCTCCATCAACTCGACTAACTTCGTATGGTGAAGTTGAATTACAAAAACGAAATATGCTGTTGGCTGACAACTCACATGCTCAACATCAACAATCTTCTAAATCAGAAGAAAGTGTTCCACAACGTGAACGTAATCGAGCTACTACGAGTAAGTTTTAAAACGTTTTTATGCTATCTCAGCGATATATCACTAGTACTAAATAAGAGAAAACATTTGTTTTATAAACAATTTTGATTTTCAATTTTTGAACTTTTTTGTATATATGATTTTAGTTTCGCATATCTTTGATACGCTTGACTTATCATCGACTGTAGTTTCTGATTCCTTGTCGATCAGTGGACCCAATTTGCCAACAGATAGCTCGATCAATAACTGTGCGACAACCAATATGTTACCACAAAATATGACTTCACCAAATTCAAGTACTTACTATCACTTTGTGTTATCTTCAAATAGTGATGTCGACGTTTCTAGATAACCTTTCGATAAACGACGATTCATTTCTGCATCAAAACACATCTTTATCGGCAAATAGTATGGCTATTACAAGTAATATTTATTAGTTACTGTTCTGTTATACGCATTGTTTAACTATAAATTATTGGTTGCAGACGATCGCTTAAATAGTTTGATAAATCCACTGAAAAATATCCAACATACAACTGAATATCAAAAAGAACAATATAACGAAAGTATTTTCCGTATCGGTACGTATTTGTTTTCATATTCAGTTTTACTTATTTTTGTTCATCTGTATTGGTTTCATTCCGCTTGTATTCTTCTATCAGTATTAGTTTGTAAAGTATGCTATCGAGTCATCATTCTTTAAAAACTGGATGTTTGAGAGAAATATAATATATTGCTTGAGATTGACAAAAATTCTGTCTTTTTTTTGTATGTCTATCTTTTGATTTATTTATTAAGATAACTCTTCAACTGCTGATGATGATGAAAACTGTGTACCAATGGATCTTAGTAAAACTTCATTCAATCATCATGGACAACAATTGAATGTGTTTGATCAAAGTGAATATCATTTAGTTATGTTCAAACTTTTCTATTTTTTAATTCTGCCTATGTTTGCCTTTAGATCGGACAAATGCTTACAATCGTTTGCATGGTGCAATGGCTACAACTGATATCAGCACACAATTAGCAATATCAGATATAAGACAAGGTGATTTATAGAAAAAAACACTAATAATTAACATATTTTTTTCATAATTTTTATCTCGAACTTATGTTTTTAATACATGCTAGGTCAACATAAACCATTACATTCACGTTCACAAAGTGTAACATCTATAGAGACTTTCCACAACAAACTCTTATCGAAAACTTTATCTCAATCGAACCAACGATTGTTGAAAACAAAGAATTCATTCGATCTTGATCAAACTGGTAATATATATATTTGAAAGTCATAACTTAATTGTTTATTTTTTCACGCATTCAGATGTAGGAAACTACAATTTTTTCAAACCGACAACAGTGAATACGTCAACGCCTAGAGAATCAATTGGTAAGTTAAAAATTCATTCGATATTTCAATATTATTTTTTTAATCCATTGTTTATAAAGATAAAGATCATTCTAATTGCAACGTACCTGTTCCACAGCAACAATCTGACGAATCGGAATTGCTTTTCGATCAAGATAATTCGTTTTCAAAACTCATTCAAGAAATTGAAGCATTGCAAGCTTTAAATTCAGATTGTCAAAGTATACGTGTTTTTAGTTATCCACCAATTTTTAACATATATTTTGTATTATTTAGAAATGTCAGACGGACAATCAGTAGATTCTTCATCAATGCCATTATCGTCATTATCAAAATCACAAACTAATTCATTTGATCCAGTTACTGCCTTGGCAAATCCTGCATCAATATCAAAGCGTATTCTAGAAAAATGTAAACAAATTTTATTGTCAACATCACTTATTGTTACTCGAACATGTTGGAATCGACGATTTGGTGGCGATGCCAATTTGTGCCATCAGGCAACTCAATTATTGCTGACGGCTGATTTATTGATGGAAGGTCAATTTGCAGCATGTTCAACTAAACTTTATCCTAGTTGGATAAAAAAATTACCAACAGATCCAACAAATATGATTGTAACATTACATTTTCAACAAAATAAATTAAACATTTTTGGAATAACATGGAATCAATATGTCTCATCTTTTCAACGAATTGAGTTTGGTCATGGCCGTTCATCAGGTTTTATATCACAAGCTGCAGCAACGATTCTTCGTTCTAAACCATACACTGATATTGGATTTACCTTGGATGAAACGATTGTTTTTGAAAAAAAGGAAAAAAGTATTCGACTTCACATTCATCAAAAGTACTCGTAAAACTGAGAATACTGTTCTATTTTCAGAATCAAATGTACCTGATCAACGAGATCGAACAGGTAACGTATTTCGTTGATATAATCGTATTCGAAAAATTATAAAGTTTCATCTTTGGATAACTCTTCCATTAGGGATATTTAGAATAGCAACATAAGATAATTATGGTTTTCTTCTTTGTAGGTTCATCAAATTCTAGTCAAAGATCAGCTGATAATATTCAAATGTCTTCGTTTTCAGAACGAGAGCGTAATAATTGATCATTGTCTTTGAGTTTATGAAGATTTTCTTTTGTGTTCTAGATTCGAATACAAGACCAGAAGACTCAACAGCATCTATGATTGCCCAATCTTTACCAAACAGTGACACATCCAACATTCCATTGGAATCAACATCGCCTAGTGCAGTACCTATTGGTAAAATATTTTGAATTCTTTTTTCGCGATTTTATTATTGAGTACATATGATTTATCTAACCACAAACTTCTTAGATATTTAATTCTCTTTTAAAATTCAAATGTTTCCTGGAGAACGATTTTTAAATTATTTCTGATATAAAATTATAAACTTTGAAACAATTTAGTTTCATTTTTTAATGTAATTATTTGTTGTATTTTTAGGAATATCAATTAATAACTCAACCTCGAAACCGTCATCAACACCTAAACGAGCAAGAGGTGATTTAAGCCCAATGCGCACCAGATCAAAAAGTCGCCGCCTACATGAACAGAATGATTGACAAACTGTATAAGTATTCACACAGTTTGCCTTTTTGTTACGTGTATCTCTCACCGATGTTGATATATTGTGTGAATAATCGAAAAAAATTATATGAAAAAAAATTCAAAATCTGAATTGAACTCTTCTCTTATGCACTACTTTCACAGTTAAGCGTGTACTCAATTGCATATCAAACATTTTCTCTGAACGTCACTATTGTTAATACGATGTTTTCTTGTTTTATTCATCTTTTTGTTCAGTTTATTTTTGTGTCTTTCTCTTTATTCTTTTGCTCTACATTTGTCATACTACATTGCAAATATTCCTGCTGTTCTGAAACAAAAATGTTCTTGTTAATCTTTATTGAAATAATTCGAAAGTATATCCTACATTGTAAAATGAAAATATCATTTACTCTTACATGATGTTATTCACTTCTTGCTTTGTTTTATTTTCTAAAAACGTGAAATAAACAGGTCTAAACGAGTTACATCTGTTTTATGTGCATCTATTGATAAACGTGAAAGTCTAGACACAAAATAACACGATTATAAGATACTCTCATTAATAACTTTGTTTCTAAGATACAATCGAACTCACGCAGTAGATGTCAAATCGACGAAATTTTATTTCATAAATGAAACTATTGTAACCGTTATTTGACAAATCTGGAATTTTTAATTTCTTTTTCAGATATTCTTATAAGTTCATACTCTACAATTTTCACGAATAAAAATGTCATCAAATATGATGGTCACCAATACTGATGAAATTTATATCGTAGCATTACATCGAACATTTAAAATCAAAGTTCTTCATTTAATAAAAGATTTAAACGATCGTTTGGATTGTGTTGTTACAACTCGCACAAAAGATATTACACATATTGTTAACATAACGTTTTCTACAAATCTTACGGAAACGACGGTACAGGAAATAATCAATCGTTTAAATAAAGGTGAAATGAATGAACTTTTTCATTCCTTTAATATTAATCAATTACTTACTACTTATATGACGAGTTCGATAATTGATACACAGGCAACATCAGTTTGTTTAAAACCATTCACAAAAGAATGTATTGGTTGTAATAAAGATCTTGATGTAATCTTTAACCAATATGTCACCATATACGAGTTAGATAAAATCATTAAAGGTGGTATTTATTATTCTAAATGCAACATATGTCGTCGAAAATTTTATCCGAATTATTTTGAAAGGTGTACAAATGGGAAAAGATTCGTAACGCGACACTGTTTATACAATCAAGAATATATTTATTTTGGAGGCAAGAAAGCTTATTCCACCAAATTATTGATACACTTTACTTCGTTGTTTTTGCGACAATATTCGGGTTTCGAAAACTTCGAAAACTCGTTTAATCTTTCTCTAAAAAAATATGCAAATCTAAACTTGAATAAAGATATGGTAAGTATAAATATCGATTATCCGAGAAATTTACACATTTTCCCCCTTATTTTCGCTTTGATGAATTAATTAATTCATTGTGATTTCTTTTCCTCTTGATGCAAACATCTTCTACATGCAATTATGTATTTTTATTTTAGGAACAGGAAGTAACATCTGAATTAAATCGAGAATATTTCTCCAATATTTGGTTTATATATCAATTGTCATTGTATTCGTTTTTTATGAACGATCTTCATGAATGTGAAATACCAAGTTTATTATGCGATAAGTCCATATACGAGTTCTTCGATATCAATTACGATCAATGGTACAATGACTTTGTCAATCATTGGGCAACTCATCATCGATCACATCCATGCCCAACAACACGAAATAATTTAGACGCTGGCTGTATGAAATCTTTTGTCTTAGATGGCATGCAAAAAGTTGCGAGACCAATTTGTATCAATAAGAATAAACAAGAGTCTACTAGAGAATTTCCTGATGGAATTTATGTTGGGTGCGGTAACACACCCAAAGCAAAATCTGGCTTATGTGAATCATGTCGTGAATCTACTATCCTGAGAGATAGTGAAACATCTTTATTAAATGATGATGACAAAGGAATTTATGATGATTTGTTATTGGGATGTAATGTGTCAAGAGAAGATCGGTATATTCATAGTTTATCGGTATTAATAAACAAAAAATAAGTTTTTTTTAGTTTCGTGGACTTAGAAAAACGAATCTCACAAGGCATCATTTACACTCTATCACCATGTGGAATAGTTGTTGGCTTCGATGAAATTTTCCGATCAGAATCTTGTTTCATTGCTTTGCGACATTTATTCAAGATTATACATGCAATCAATAGTCAATATCATCAATACTTACCGAAAATAATAATATACGACAATGCTTGTAGCTTATATATATACTTTTGGAATCGATACAAGAAAACTGATCTCAATCGACGTATTGTACAAACATCATCATCAAAGTTCATATCAGAATGTTTCTTCTTTATCGATCGATTTCATCAATCCAATCATAGAAGACCTATGTGCCAAAAAGAAAGAAACTTAGATTATGTCCATACAGATATAGCAATCAAAAATATTAACACAGAAGTTGCTGAACAGAGGAATAGCGTTTTGAAACAATATCACAATGCTTTATCTTCATACTCATCAAGAAAAGCTCGTGTTGCTTACTTGATACTATTCCATCTGATGAATTGTGAACGTAATACATGTGATGGTCATTTTGAATACTGTAGAACGTATGCAAAAGGCAAGCTTTCTGAATATTTTCGAAAAACGTTTCTCTAAGAATAAAAAACGAAAGATGAATATTGTAACAGTTGGCAATGAAAAATCTTTTTTTTATTAGATTCGTCTTCAACAGAACACTCGACCAGTTGTACCGCGATGGAAACAGACAATAATGTTGGTATTGAACTTTGACAATTATCAATTCGTAAATTTTCTTTGTACCTATAACTTAACATAAAGCGCAACATTTTGTCAATGTTTATATGATTTTTTTGTTTAGATTAAACAGTATCTCGATTCATTCATGGCAAACAGCTACAAAGACGTTGTCTATTGTTTTTTATACAAAACTTGAACTTTGTTATGATATTTCTCTTGCAAACTCACTCATTTCTTTCTTCTGAACGATCCTCATGAACATTTCTCATTGCTGAATAAAAGAACAATTCATATCCAAAAGAGAATTACAGTTTTTATTTCCTGTGCGCAGCCACAAGAGCATTTCCACTTACTGTTCATACGAACATATTTTTCTTATGTATTTTGAAGCGAATAACATTTTCAATCATGTATGAATCAGTTCAACATACACTGTGGATTTGTACTACCATACTCCAATCATTCAACCATATTGTTTTAAGACAACAAGACTTATAAAAAGTCCTAGACTAGAAAACTCCCACCGCTGTTATATCATAACGCCCGAACTCCATTAATTTCACACCACTTTAATGATTTCCAAAGACAGAAAACAACTTTTCTGCTTTCAAAGTTTTTATAAGACTTCCTAAGACCAACGGAAATCTTATGGACTGTTACAGCCACTCGTCAAACATCCAGAACTTCACCTCATTTTATAATCGCATACATACCTCAAGCAAACTTCATCTATTCAAACAACTTTATTAAAAACAGATTCATCTTTCAATATTCATCAGGGTACATCAGAATACATGTCCCAACTATTCTACCATTTTTGGATGGTATTCATCAGAATACATCAGAGTACATCAGAATACATGTCCCACCTATTCTAGCTTTTTTAAGATGATATTCATCAGAATACATCAGAATACATCAGAGTACATTGGAGTACATCAGAATACATGTCTCACCTATTCTAGCTTTTTTCGGAAAAAATTCATCAGAATACATCAGAGTACATCAGAATACATGTCCCACCTATTCTACCGTTTTTGGATGATATTCATCAGAATACATCAGAGTACATCAGTATACATCTCCCACCTATTCTAAGTTTTCTACATGCAATTTTCTAGAGTACAAAATGTATCTGTATTTGCTCAGCTATGTAAAAGAAAGCTTATATACATATGAAAGTAATGGTAAAGCAATAAATGAAGTTAATCACAAACTAAACGTGTTTGGTTAACATTCATATTTATCTCTTCGATACACATTCTTTCCTTCTTTTTCTTTTTCGGGTTTCCCTTTTTTCTTTCTTCTTCTACGTATTTCTTTTCGTTCTGTTATATTTCAATATTTATACTTTTCTACTTTTCGTATCATCCTCCTGAAGATGTTAGAAAAATTCTAACGAAAGCTTGAGAAAACCATCTTTTTGATTTTTCAATAAAATCATAAAACAAACATGCATTTCGTAGCAGTTATTTATTTCCTTTATCGATACAATTAAGAAGTCTTGGTGCATCATATCAATATTATCTCAAGAGCTACTTGACAAATCGAAAGGATCAATTCGTTGTTCGCACTTCCCTATTATGTTTTGCATGATTTGCGTATATTTTTGTACTTGACGGTAAGTATAGGATGCAAGTAAAGATTTCATAGATGTTTTCGATAGCGCAGGAAAGTTCTTAAAAAAATCTATATAAAATGAAAAACAAAAGTGATTTGAGAGTTTTAAGATTATTTTTGTGTAATAAACCTGGAAATGAAATGAATTCATAATACTAAAATCGGTGAAAAACGTCAAAGAATGTTGAAATTGTTGAACATGGACATGAAAGAGTTTCATTATATTTAAAATATAGTTGACTAGCGGAGATACCCGCTACAAATTATGATAGTATAGTAGTGTAATATATCTTGTAAAAGAGAAGACAATAGTGCGACAATGTTCTTCTGCTACACGTATATAGGCATATACATAGATAGATAGAT
>Ga0209960_1003087_pt1 | contig 15102 bp, 11 predicted proteins | sample ThiBiot_500_plan_2_FD_183947 | JGI IMG/M metagenome (GOLD analysis project Ga0209960, IMG submission 183947) | Wastewater bioreactor microbial communities from Cape Town, South Africa - Thiocy_expt_500_plan (SPAdes) | ecosystem: Engineered > Bioreactor > Thiocyanate-remediating >...
ATTTCAAATTTTTCTTTCTTTTTTTTCTTTTTTTTTTTTTTTAAATAAAAAACAAAAATAAAACAAAAAAAAATTTTTTTTTCATTAATAAAGGATACAACAACAAGAATTTCATTTGACCATCTCATGAATAATACTAATTTAAGTTTTGGGGTTTGCATTTAATTTTATTCCTTCTAATTTAATCAAATCTTTAATCATTAAAAAAAAAAAAAAAAAAAAAAGACATCCCCTGGCCACTCTTTAGATACTCAAGGAACTGGTGACAAAGTAATGGAAATGGAAAACCAATTTTCTCTTCCTCCATTGCCAAAAGTAAAAAGATGGAGTGAAATATATAATCAAAAAAAAGGTTTGATTTCATCTTGATAATTAAAATCAATTCAATTTAATTCAATGAAATTTGTTTAGTATTGAAGATGGCAAGTATTTCTAATACTTTAACTGATCAAACTTTAATTTCTGGTCAAGCAGGTTCCTTTTTCTTTTTTCTTTTTTACTTTATTCTTCCTTCTTTCTCCTCACTTTACTTTTATTTAATTTTTTTTAAAAAAAATTGAATAGAGATTTCAATTCCAGCATTTCTTCAAATTGATCCAGAATCTTCTGTTCGAAAAGAAGAAATGATATACTGTGGAAAACATTCAGAGGTTTACAAAGGAGTCATTGTTGATCCAAATTTAAAGCAAAAGTTTCCTGATCAAAATGTTGCAATGAAAAGAATATTTGGTAATTATTTTTCTTTTTTTTTAAAAAAAAATATTTTTCATTGAGTTGAATTTAAATCCAAACTTAAAAATCATTCAGATCGACCAGGAATATCAAATGATGAATCAACATTATTGTTTAAATTGGAAATTGCTGCAATGTGGTATCATCATCACCATTACTACCATCGATTAAATTCAAACAATAAATCTAAAAAATAATAAAACTTTAGGGCATTATCATCTCATCCTAATGTTGTTAAACTAATTGGATATTCAGAGAATCCCAAAACCATTATTTCTACATATTATCCAAAAGATCTTCGAAAATTACTTGATGATCCTTTAACTGAATTAGATTCTTTCCATATTTATGAAATGACTTTAGGATTAGTTTCTGCATTCATGGGTTAATTTTTTTATTTTTTTTTTTTTTGGTATCAATAAATAATTTAAATAACAATATTGTTTCTAAAGGTATTCATGATAGTGGAATTGTTCACAAAGATTTGAAACCTCGAAATATTCTTGTTCAAGAAAAGGTACATACTTATCAAAATAGAGGTCAAATTCATACTCGAAAATCGTATTCTCTTCAAGTTTGTGATTTTGGTATTGCTCGAATTCATGGTTTCTTTCAATTATTTCTTTATTTCTATTTTTATTTCTATTTATTATTATTTTTATTTCATTTCTTTTTTTAAAAAAAAAATAATAATCAGAAACACATCTTGTTGATAGTCAAATTGAGCAAGTCCAAGTTTTTGGATTTTCAATTCCTTATGCAGCTCCTGAAGTTTTTTCACGTCGTATTTTCAGTGCAAGTGATATTGATATTGAACTAGAGAAGGCAACCGATGTGTATTCATTTGCAATTGTTTTATGGGAAATGCTAACAAGAGAAAAGGTTTTTTCGTTATTTAATGATTTATTTTTATTTTTTTATTTTTTTATTTTGTTCTTAATTTTTTTTTTTTTCTTGGAAATTAACAAATAGGCTTGGAATGGTTTTTCTGAAAAAGAAATTGAACAACAAGTTCGAGCAGGCAATAGACCACCACTTTCATTAGTTAAGTTTGAACGAGAAGAAAAATATGCAAATTCCTTAATTTCAATTGTAGAATTAGCATGGAGTCAAAATCCTTATGAAAGACCAACATTTGTGACACTTCACGAAAAACTTTCCAAATTTTGTATTTATTAGTTATTTTGTTTTGTCTTTACTTTTGTATTAATAGAAAAAAAGAAAAAATCAAAGAAAAAAAAAGTTTGTTTTGAATTTTTTTTTTTTTTTTTTTTTTTTTTTTTTTAAAAAATAAAAAATAAAAAATTTCAAAAAAAAAAAAAATACCTCTAAACGGTTGTTGGAGTCGATGTTTAATCTTTTGAGGTTCTGAAATGAATTCTTTGATCAATGAAATAATTAATAAACAATTTCTTGAGATTTCTTTGAACTCTTCTTCAGATTCTTTATCTTTTTTTCGTAATACACGTCGAGTTGCTATTTCCAAAGAAGAGTGTAAGCCTGATGCATGTTGATCGGGATGAATTCCACTCGGATTCGCTAAAAGGTATTTAACAACTTCAATATGTCCATTTTCACATGCCACACCAAATGGAGTCCTACTATCAGACATTGGCATTATGGTATTAATTCTTTGATCATTTAATAATAATTGAACAACCTCAAGTCGACCTCTATAACATGCACCAAGAAAAGGGGTAACAGAAATATTTGTTGCCTTATTCAAATCAACCTCCTCTGCTTGTAAGAGTAATTTCACTATCTCAAAATAACCACTAGTACAAGCAACATAAAATGGTGAGTAACCATCATCCTTTGTTCGATTAACATCCACTTGTTTATTACCCAAGAGTGTCTTGACAACTTCAGTATTATTGTGTTGACAAGCAATATAAAAAGGAGTTGCTCCACCAGTCATTGGCATATTTACATCCACTCTCTTATCATTCATTAATAATTCTACAACTTCTTGAACTCCTTCATAACATGCAATTAAAAATGGTGAAATATCATCATCTCTTTTAAAATTGACATTGATTCTATGATCATTTAGTAGTACTTTTATCAATTCCAGATGTCCTTTGGAGCAGGCAACATAAAAAGGGGTCTCATGTTGATTATTTACAAGATTTATCTCCACCCTCTCATCTTTTAATAATAATTTAACAACTTCAACATGATTTTGTTGGCAGGCAATATAAAAAGGTGTCCTTCCATCTTCCATCGTTGTATTTACATCAACTAGAGTTTTCTTATTTAATAATAATTGTACAACGTCTGCATGTCCTTCATGACAAGCAATAAAGAAAGGTGTGACCTTATCCCACCTAACCTCATTGACCTTAACTCGATTATCTTCAAGTAAGAACTTTACAACATCAACTCGTCCTTTATAACATGCAACAAAGAGAGGTGTTTCTCCATCGTGCATTGGCTTATTAACATCAACAGTTTGAATTCCACATAATAAAGATACAATATTTGCTTGGTTTTCATGACAAGCAATGATGAGGGGTGTGATTCCATACCAAATTGAAAAATTGGTAGAGAGTGAGGGATCATTTGAAGCCAGAATAGTTTTCACCATCTTGAGATTCCCTGATGAACAAGCAATAATGAGCATTTCATTTATACTTAATTTTTTCCTTAACATTGTATACATTCCTTCACTCTCCTCAGAAATGTTTCCTAAACATAAATCAACAAATTTTCCTAGGTTTATCTCATACTCTGTTAACTCATCTCCCTTCATTTCTCTTAACAAGTTGATGATCTCAATCCTTGAATAAAGGCAACAACATTCAAACAATGTCATTCCATTCTTCTCTGATTTCAATTGAATATTCGTTCTTCCATCCTCCAAAAGTAACTTTATAACACCACTCAAATTCTCAAAACAAGCTAAATGAGTTGGTCCTTGTCCATACTTATTCAATACATTTACATCAATCCTCTTATCTGCTAACAATAAATGAATAATTTCTATATCTCCTTTCCAACAAGCAAGGAGCAATGGGTTCTCTATATTCTCTGAATCAAATTGGTTCACATCTATATGTGAGTTAGTTAAGAGTTGTTTGACTTTACACTTTCCTTTATTACGAGCATAATAGCGCAGCTGCGCCTCCATTCCAACAACAATACTAAATAATTAATTAATTAATTATTAATTATTAATTCTCCAACAATACACAGGTTATAATGTCCACAATCCAAATTCACAATTTATCAATACAATAATGTTATTCTTAATTAACTTCTTCAATTAATGGGCAATCCCTTAATGTCTGCTCTGAATGGGGTGAATGTATGTTATGTGTTATATGTTGTATGTTATGTGTTATGCGAATGTGTTATGTGTGTGGTTTGTGTTTGTTTGCATAAATGCCTTCGCCTCCCACTTCAACAACAACACAACTCTTCCTATCTTCCTTATGTCTTTTTATTCCCTTTTTATTTTTCTGATTTTCTTTTTTTTTTTTTTCTGTTTGCTTCTAAAGAACTCAAATGATTGTATGCTCAACAGATCATTCATGCGTACAATTTGTCTTATATTATAATATTGTATTATAATATTGTTTGTTTATTTATTTACTTGAAACACTGAAACTTCATCTCATGGATCAGAGCACAAAAATTTCTTTTTCTTTTTTTTTCAGTTCTTTCTTATAATGTCGAATAATAAAGGAGTCGAATAATAAATAAAAAGGTGTGTCAATCATTAATTGCTCGACCAATCAATCAGCACTGATGACTCAATAATTAAAAAAAAAGTCAAAAAAAAAAAAAAAAAAAATCACATTCCTTTTGCCGAACTTCACTCACTTTTGTTCAAATTATCAACTAATCCTTGTAAAATTGGACAATCAAATAAATATACAAAAGCAAAAGTTTCAAAAGTTTTAGTGGTGTTGTGAATAATAATTAATGATGATAATACTAATAATAATACTATAATAAAAGTCAAAAAAAAAAAAAAAAAATCAATCAATCAATCAATCAATTTTCTTCTTATTCTTGTTCTTTTTGTGATGAACCCAATTTCGACAGACAACCCTTGATTTTTTTTATTTTTTTTTTATTTTATAACCCCCGATGGTGACTTTGACTAAAATAGAAGTCCTTTCCAATTTTCCCCTAACTTTCATCATTTTGTCACCATCGGGTTTTCCATTGGTCCAATTAATTAAACTCCCCTTTCCTCTTGTGGCCACGGGCAATTTATTAATTACAATTCAATTAATGAGCCATTGGAACACTATAAATACCTTTTAAAGTGCTTCCTTTTTCTTTTTTTCTTTTTTCTTTTTTCAACTCTTTTCCAATTCAAACTTCAACTTCAACACACTCTTTTTTATTCTCTCTCTCAACTTCAATTCAACTTTATTTATTTATTTTTATAATACTCTATAATTTATATTTATATTAAAAAACAACAATGGGAAACTCACACACAAAATCACTCACGCTCGGCTCAAGCCCTTCTGGTACCGTCTCTATTGGGGAAAGCCACGACGGCTCCACAGTTGAATTAAACCTTCAAGCTCAACGAAGAACAAAGTTAGACCTTCACAACCTCGACTTGGCTAATATTAACCTCGACTCTCTTGTCTCTTGGTCTCAAAGAAATTTAAAGGAAGTCAACTTAAGTCATAACCAACTCGAATCTGTAGAAGAGATTCTTTGTCAATTCACTTTATTTCAAACTACCACCCACTTAGATATTTCATTTAACAAACTCACATGCTTCCCAGAAACTCCACTCTATAACCTCGTCAAACTTCAATTACAAAATAATCAATTAGTACAACTCCCAAAAACAATCACAAAACTTAAAAAACTTAGAATTCTTGATGTATCATACAACCAATTGACTTCAATTCCTTCAGATATTGAAGAACTCTCTACTTTAGTTGTCCTCGAATTGAGAAATAACCCTCTTACTAGTGTCCCTTTCGGAATCTCTAAATTAAAGTTTCTTCAAGTTCTCTCCCTTGATGACTGTCCTTTATATGAGAGAACTCCAAAAATTCAAGTCGCAAAAATTCCAACTTTAAAAGAACTTGCTGCTAGAGTCATAATTAGACACAAACTCCCAGTTTCTCAAAATTCTGCACCAATGGAAGTCTTAAATTATTTAACCTCCTCAAAGAAATGTTCATTTTGTTCAGGACCATACTTTGAAGAGTCTGTTTCTCGTATTCGATTTGTCAAAAAAGGACGTTTTAGAGTTCCTCTTGAACACAAATTATGTACAAATCATTGGGATACTGAAAAAAAGAGAGTCCTTTCCCTCTTCCTTCCATACCCTTCAACATCCCCACAATCTCTTCCAATTTCTTCAGAATCATCAATTGTCTACCCTCAAGCTTATCTTTCACCTTTCCTCAGCCGAAGAGCATCACTTGTATCAGCAGAAAACCTTCTTCCTTTCCAACATGCAACACTTGTTAGTCTTCAAGAAGATAAAACAATGTCAAGAAATGGATCAAATGTTCTTCGTGAAAGCACTTAAATCAAAAAAACAAAACAAAAACAAAACAAAAAACTTGTTTATATTGTACAATAAAATAGAATTCAATTATTATTATTATTATTATTATCAACTTTTCTTTCTTTCTTTTTATCTTTCTTTCTTTCTTTCTCTTCTTATTAGTGTTCTATTCATTTGTTCAATTGATTAATATTTGTTTGTTGACTGATTTCAAAAAAAAAAAAAACAACTTTGACTCAAAAAAAAATCACTTTTCCACTTTTTTATAATACCAAATAAATAGAAAAGGGTAAAAGGGAACCAGGAAAAAAAAAATCCAAAACATCATGAGCGGTTACTTTCTCTACTTCTACTTTCTACTTCTATCTCGACTTCTAATTACTTTATACTTTACACTCAAGTTAAGCAAACTAATGTTAACCTCTATTAAGAAATATTTTAAATTTTTCATATTTCATATTTAATAGATAACAAACCAAGACAAACCAAAATCACAGAACTTTTCAAGCTACCATCACAGCCAGGCAACAGAACAGGTTCATATTGAGATCTATTCAAACTAATGACTCCTACTCATATTAATAAGATAAATAAATAAATAAATAAATAAATAGGTAGTTCAAGTTCGACTCAACAAAAGGAAAATTCAAATGAAACATTGAAACGTAAATATGAAAACTCTGAAGAACTTGTTGAGAAGAAAATGAGTTTCTATTTATTATTTACCTTTATTTTATTGACCTTTGAAAAAAAACAAAAAAGTCAAAAAGAAAGAGAAAAAAAAAAAATTAAAAAGAAACATTAATGGCTTAACAGTAAATTAGGAACAATCGAAGAGGAACCAGTTCAAGTACAAGATCAAGCTCAAAAAGATGTTGATGATGATGATTTCTTTTATGAGAGTGAATCATTTGAAAAAGCCCTTCAAGAGTTAGTAGAACTAGAGGCTCTTCATGAATCTGAGGAGGCTTTAAAACAACATCCATATTTTGGGGGAAGCTTTCTTAAAGAAGAAACTCATTGTCTTTCAAAAGACCTTCCTGGAGATGTACAAAATGGAGCTAACAGAAATAATGAGGAGAATTGTGATCAAACCTGGGATAGTAATCATGTTAAACTCCCTTGTGCAAGAAAAAATTGTTATAAAGATAATCAAACCCAAAAGCTTGTTCACAAATGGATTCCACTTGTCAATGCATTTTCAACAGAAATATTATCAATTGAACATTTACGAGTATTTTCCTTTTCTTTTTTTTTTGAAAAAAAAAAACTTACTTATATATTGCAATTATATTATTTTTCATTTGGATTAACATTCAATAAATATTGAAGATTGCTATCCTTCAATATAATCAATCATATTATGAGGCCTGGAATTTTTCAGGTTTTAACTACTTTTGTAAAGAAATAATGGATTCTGCAGAGACTAAGATTTTCTTCCAAAAAACAGTTCAAATTTATTTATTTATTTTATCAATATTTTTAATTTTTTTTTTTTTGAAAAAAATAACCTTTCTTTGAAAATCTAAACTAGTTAAAAGGAATAATCAACTTATGTTTAATGCTTCCAAAATTATTTAATGAACCAATTCCACTATTATCTCGTGGGAAAGCAGCTTCCATTACTTTAAGTCAACATCAAGTTTTTTTTTTCTTTTCTTTTTTCTTTTTTTGAATTCTATTTCAATGTAATTTTAGATTGCATCCTTACTCGCAAATGCCTTTTTATGTACGTTTCCAAGAAGAAATGCTTTGAAACAAGGAAGTGAATATTCTGATTATCCAACAATTAATTTTAATAGGTTTATTCCCAAAAAATGAAAGAATCACTTCACATTGAATTCAATTAACAATTAAAATCTTTAATTTAACTTATAGCCTTTATGAAGGAGATAGAGGAAAGTGTTCTTCAAAAACAGCAGCAAAAATGAGATGTCTTCTACATTACTTTGAAAGAGTTTTAGAAACTAGTAATTTTTTTTTTTCCTTTTTTTCCTTTTTTTTTCCTTTTTTTTTCTTCAGGAATTAATTATTATTTTCCTTTCTTCAATTAAAGCTCCAACAGGAAATGTAACATTCGAAAGAAGAGTCCTTGATCGTTTTCCTAGATGGAAATATTGTGATAAAAAGTTAATACCAGCGATTGTTAAACTTACAGGATCTATTGAAGATGATGGAATTGGTATGAGTCAAGTAGATTTTGCAAATAAAAGAATTGGAGGTGGAGTGTTAGGATGGGGAGCAGTTCAAGAGGAGATTCGTTTTATGATTTGTCCTGAATTAATTGTTTCTCGACTTTTTTCAGAACAAATGGATCACAATGAATCTATAATAATTACGGGTGCTGAAAGGTGATTTATATTTAACTCATTAATTTTATTTTCTCATTCTCATTTTCTGAATAATTTCTATTTTGACCCAGATTTTCAAACTATGATGGATATGCAGACACTTTTACATGGAGGTCTGATCATCGTGATAATGTTCCTATGTACTATTTTTGCATTTAGTTTCTTCTTTTAAATAAATAAATAAAATAAAATAAACATAAAAATAAAAATAAAAATAAAAATAAAAATAAAAATAAAAATAAAAATAAATGATAGAGATTCATTTGGTCGTCGAGAAACTGAAATCATTGCTATTGATGCCCTAAAATTTCACAAATCATGGTTTATCTTTTAATATTAATTGTTTGAATTAAACAATTTTTTTCATAAATAAATAATATTTAGGGAACAATATTCAGAATCTGCATTAAAAAGAGAATTACATAAAGCTTTTGCTGGTTTTTGGTCACCTGATTCTGAACCAAAAAAGATTGCTACAGGTTCACAATTTCTTAATTATTGATCATTATTAATATGAAGAAATTAACTAATCAATAAACTAAATAAAAGGTCTCTGGGGCTGTGGTGTTTTTGGAGGAGATCCACAATTAAAATATTTGATCCAAATTATTGTCTCTTCTGTTTGTAATAGAGGGATCGTTTTTTTCACCTATGGAAATGAAACCTTATTCAAGCAAATTCAAGAAATAAACTCTATTTTGGATCAAACCTCATCACTTACTGCAGGCAAGTTGTATCAGTATTTAGAAGAGTATTGCACTCGAATTAATAGTAACAAAGAAGAGGATCAAGACTTTAATTTTGACCTTTTTACGTACTGTTCAAATCAAATTAAGAAAGATTTTGAAACGAACTAATAATAATCTTTAATATTTACTTTATTATTATATTATATCTTATCTTATATCTTATATCTTATTATTATTTTTTTTTTCTGTATCACTTACATTGAACCTATTTTTAAAATCAGTACAGCAATATCATTATTTGTGAATGAGGATGAAGAAGAGTTTATGGAGAGTTGTTGTTTTACATGAGTTGCAAGATAGTCAGCGAGATTAGTTTGAGACAAGGATGAAGATTGAAGATATTTTGATATTAAATCAGCAACAGTGTTACTATTAACTGTTTTCCAAAATGCTTTAGAAGCAAGGACAATATATTTTGGTCCTTCTTCTTGAAAGATACTTGCATGGGAACGAGTAATTTCAGAAATGTGAGGTTTTGCTGAATGTTCTGTAAAATCTAATTTGCTAACAATATCAGGATTAACAAGGAAATCTTCGATCATATCTTCCTCTGAGCCAGCTCCAATTGCTTCTATGGTTCCAATTGATCTCTAATGAATAATTAAAACAATTAATATCTTTTCACACACTTCTTTTCAAAAAAAAAAAAAAAAAACCTTTGTTAAACTTATTGCTACAATATTATTTTCTCTTGAGGCCTTAAAAATGTAAGCAGTTGCTGAACCAAGCCAGCAAAGGAAAATTTGTGTTCCTTCAATAAGAAGAAGAGTTCCTATCGCTCCATAATTAGTGCTCTTTAGGAAATTGGGAAAAGATATTAATTTAGATGTTTTTTTTTTTTTTTTTTTTGAAATCAAAAAAAAATCAATCGATCAATCAATCAATCAATCGACCAATAATAAATAAAAGAAAAAATCTGACCTCTTGTCGATTTTTATAAATTAACATTTCAGCTGTATTAATGAATGAATCTTCAAGTGCACTTTCAATATTAGTTGAAAGATTCGGATTTTTTGCAAGATTTGCTGGTAAATTAAGAGTGACATATTCAGCTGCTTTTTGTTTTCCAAATCCTTCAAATAGTCCATATAATGATCGGAATTTATTCTATTAAAAAAAAAAATACAAATCATCAATAAACATCAAATAAAAAATGTATTTTTTTTTAAAAAAAAAATAATGTAATAGAATAATAAAAAATAACAGATTTAAGGGAAAATAATTCATTAAAATCTTCAATAATTAATGTCCTGGAAACCATTTCAACTTTAAGAATTGGTGCATACACTTCAAATCCCGAGGAAGTTTTATCAGAGCTACAAAAAAAAAAAGTATGGTGAGTTTTTTTTTATCAAAAAAAAAAAAAGAAAAAGAAAGAAAAAGAAAAAGTACTATCTTCCTGGCTGCCAAGATTGGAGACGATTTGTCATAACAGAATCAGTAATAGACATTAAATCAGTGAGAATTTTTCTTTGAGAATATGAACCTAGAAAAAGAAGAAGAAAACTATTAATAAACTCGAAAAATAAATATAATAATAGTAATAATAATAATAATAATAATAATAATAATAATAATAATAATAATAATAATAATAATAATAAATTAAAAAAAAAAAAAAAAAAAAAAAAAAAAAAAAAAAAAAAAAAAAAAAAAAAAAAAAAAAAAAAAAAAAAAAAAATACCTCCACTCATATTTGCATTTGATCGTTTTACAAGACGTGCAACTTCTAGACAAATTGATGAAGCAAGAATTTTTTGATGTGTAGAATGAGGGAAGATATTTTGAGAAAGATACTCTGAGTATTTCAAGCTAAAAATATAAATAAATACTTAGTAAATACTTGAATATTTAAATAAATAAATTCAAGAAACCTATTTCTCAAATAATCTAAGCAAGCTAATAGAAGGAATGCATCAAGTTCATCTCCTGAAATTTCACCTGAGGTTGAGATAGAAGAGGAATTTGCAATAGAAGGAGGTGGGGGAGGGGAGAACATATTTGATTTCATGGAAAAAGAGGGACTTCTTCCATTAGATTTTGCTAATGGAGGGGGTGGAAGGTGAGCCTTAAGTGTTCCTCCTTTTTCAAGTAAATTTAAGGGAATGTTTGGATGAGTTGAAACTTCTCCAACACTTTCGTATAATCCTGATGCATCCCAAACATTTGATTTATGAGATGGTAAGTCTCTAGTTGCGACCTTTGGAGAGTCTTCAGTTTTTTTTTCTTTTGATGGTTGTCTTACATATTGGAAGGAAGCTTGATCATATGAAAAATCATCTGGTAGATTGTCTTCTTCTGTAGGTAAATCTCTATACCAGAGGACTTTTCTTAGAACGCTCTCTTCAAGTGTTTTAATATCTGTGGGATCATTTGAGTTCTTCTTTTCTCTTGAAATAATTCCTGAGATTGTTACAGGATTAACATCATGGAAAAGATTTGTCATTTTTTCGAATAATAGATTGCTTGTACTAAACCATAAAAAGAATAATAATTAATTTTATATATCAAGGGACTTTAAAAAAAAGAAAAAGAAAAAAGAAAAAAAAACTCTTCAATAGTTTTTGGAGCAGGTGGAAGTTGAGGAAGACCTGAACCTTCAATAATGAGAACAGCTGAGGGATTTGATGACGAAGGGGGAGGTGGAAAGGATGGTTGTGAAGTAAGGACAAAGTTAATGGTTTGAATATTATTTTCTCCTCCTCCCCAGCCTCCATCAGTGCCTTCTGGTCCCATTCCCCATCTGAATAAATATGAAACTGCTTCAATTCTATCTGGGAAAACAATTAATTCATTCGCTATAGGATTGTAGTCTCTTCCAGCTTGGGCTGTTCCTTCATTATTAGTTGAGACATAAACACAAGAAATACCCATATTATGATTTCGTTTAATTCTGAGTACAACTTGTCTCTGTTTTGCATCTGCTGTGTACATGGTTGGTTCAAAAGTGAAGATAGTTTCAAGGGTTTGTCCATAACCACTCTCGTCATAAATCTCTTCTTCTTCCTCGATTTCAGGTTCTCTTGGTTGGTAACCCATTTCATTTTGAGGTTGATGTTGATTTTGAAATTGATTATGATTTTGAATTTGGTTTTGGAATTGATTTTGACTTTGCATTTGGTTTTGAGTTTGATTTTGGTTTTGGTTTCGAAAATCTGTTGGAGCATTTGGATGGACTCTAACTGTTTCTATTAACTGAGGGGGAGTATATCCAGCAGCATCATTATGAGTATAATTCTCGTATCCAACAATAACAAACTTAAATACTAAAATAAGCAAAGAAAAAAAGAAGGAAAAAAAAAAGAAAAAGAAAAAGAAAAAGAAAAAGATTTATGAAATGAAAGAGGAGAAAAATAAGAAACAAATTTTGAAATTTGAAATTTGAAAATTAACCTGGAAATTGATGTTCGTCATTCCATGTATTAATAGCATTCATAATTTTTTCTTTTGCATCAGGATGTTCAACACCCAGAGTTATAAAATCTTGCTCTGACATTTGAGTTAAGTCATCAAAAGTTCCGACATTTTTTATTTTTTCTATCTCATTAAAATAAGGACTTGATCTTAAAGTTCCAAGAAATACCCAATCTTTTTTTTTTCATTAATGAAGAGTTATTTAATGAATTGAGAAGATAAAATTTCAAAAAAAAAAAAAAAAAAAAGTTTTTTCAAGTACCAACAAAAGTTGCAACTTCAGGTTTCTCTTGGGTTGTAAATCTGCTTCCAAGTGATATCTCATCTCCATGACGAAGGAAAGAAGGATCATCTTTTGATTGTCTTTTTCCATTAACAAAACTTCCATTTGTACTAATTTCGAAAGAAATGTCAAAAATAATAATATAATAATAATAATAAAGTTTAAAAGCAAAGTCAAAATCAAAATCAAAATCGAGGAAAAACCTTAAATCTTCAACAAAACAATCAAAAGGTAAAACATCTGGGGGGGGATTATTTTTCATTACCTTATGTAAGTTGATTTAAGAAGAAAAAAGAAATTAATATAAAACTAAATAACGAAAATAAAATAAAATTACTCGATAAAAGTGACAATGTCTTCCACTAATTTCTCCTCTATTAATAACGTGGTCTGCAGAATGATGTCTTCCAATAATAAAATCATCTTTATTGATATCTGAATTTTTTTTTGATAATTTTTTTTTAAAAAAATAGAATTATGAAATTATCAAAAAAAAAGAAAAAGAAAAAGAAAAAGAAAAAAGAAAAAAGAAAATCAAAAGAATGAAATTAAACCACAATCGGCAAAATTTTTGCTTAAAGATAATAATCGTGCCCATGTCTCATTTGATGCTGGAGTATAAGGCGAAGAAGGTGTATTTGGAGATTTAAGTTCATCCATTTTTGAGGGAAGCCTTTTCATTAGAAGTATTAATTAAATTATTGATCCAAAGATTCAGGAGAAGAAAAAAGAAAAGAAAAAGAAAAGAAAAAAAAAGAAAAAAGAAAAAAGAGACGTGGTTTTCTTAAAAAGTTTGTTTACACTGTCTTTCACTTTCTTTAATCCAATTATATTTTTGTTCATCATTGAAAATTTTAAAGCTGCCGCTTTTGAGTTCCCCTAGAAATAAAATTCAAAAATAATCATTATTTACAAGATATTTCGTTTTTTCTCCACTAACAAAATATAGAAAATAGAATACCATTGGAGTTCCATTTTCTAGAAAATCTTGGATTGCAGTTTTAATTGGATAACATGGTGATAACTTTGAATTGTTCATTTAATAAATTGGTCATAAAATAAATATATAAAAAGATTTGAATACCTGGCTTTCTGTCACAGGTTGATTACATAAAGGACAAAGACTTTGCGCATTTTTTGTCTATTTTGTTTTTTTTATTTTATTTTTTTTTTCTTTTATACTTTTTCAAATTTTTTTAAAAAAAAAAAAGAAAAAGAAAAAATAAGTGACAGAAACTAAGTTTGTATTCAACATTTGAAAGTCAAATAAAAAGTCAAATAAAAGTCAAAGGGAGAAAAAATAAAAAGTGTACACCAGCAGCCCCAGCAAGCCAACCAATAATAGCTTCTCTCTCAAACATGTGCCCGCATGAAGTGATGGTAGGCTCCTTCATGATCTCCAAAGTGATGGGGCAAATGAAGAGCTTTGGGATATTTGGGAGTTCATTTACAACAACCTTTGTCTTCTGAGACATGTCTTCACCTCTCCTCCACTATATAGTCTATTCCTTCCGAAAAAATAATAAAGAAGAAAAACTTGCTTTTTTTTGAAATAGGTTATCTATATATAAAAGTACAAATCTTGAAGAAACGAATTTTAGAATGAAAGAGTATCGAGTTGATTTTGATCAAAATCAGCTAAATTGTTTCTTCTCCTTCTGATTTATTGATCTATTTAGAAAATAATAAGAAAAATAATAAGTAAGCAATAATAATAATAAAATTTGGTTTTTTTCAAAAAAAAAAAAAAAAAAAAAAAAAAAAAAAAAAAAAAAAAAAAAAATTTGGTTTTTTTAAAAAAAAAAAAAAAAAAAAAAAAATCAAAAATCAAAATCAAAAAAAAATCAAGAAATAAATCAATGAGTTAAATCATAATGCAAAGATCAAAGTTAAGAAAAATAGATGAATTTTATTTTTAAATATTGTGCTTTAAAAAGATGAGGTTGATTAGATGAAGATTTGGTAAAGGATGATTTCAAGTTGAGTTTCGATGGTAAAAAAAGAAAAAAGAAAATTTTTTTTTTTTGAATTTGACTCTTTGCTCTTTTTTTTTTTTTTTTTTTTTTAAATTTATCCAAA
>Ga0209960_1003088_pt1 | contig 15089 bp, 18 predicted proteins | sample ThiBiot_500_plan_2_FD_183947 | JGI IMG/M metagenome (GOLD analysis project Ga0209960, IMG submission 183947) | Wastewater bioreactor microbial communities from Cape Town, South Africa - Thiocy_expt_500_plan (SPAdes) | ecosystem: Engineered > Bioreactor > Thiocyanate-remediating >...
GATGTCAATGTAATACTAATGTGTCATTATATAATAAATAATTTTGTTGAATATTGCCGTTGTGTTTTAGAGAAAAGTAAGATTTTTCGTTGTGACAAAATCGGACGTTTGTGACAAAATCGGACGTCGACTATGAATTCTTTTGCAATGCGACAATAAATTGATATTTCAAACATCTAGTCAGAATCTAGCCAATTGTATGGCAAATGGAAAACGAACATATAATTTCTGTTTACCGAACTTGCGAAGTACATCCGACAGCGTTACGCAAATTACGTCTTGCCCAAATTTACTAAAATAATTTCCTGCAGTCTCACGCCAGTAGATTCACCTTAATATGGACGTTGGTATCAACTGTAAGTTAACGTGTCTTATCCAACGTACAATGATAGTTGTGCTTTGTTTTAAGTTTGAGCTCGTGAAAAGTTGAGAAATGTTCTAACACACCTCTTGGACTAAACCTCACGATTTCTCTTTTTATTTTATTCGATTAATATGACACAACATGAGCAAGCGCAGCTACGAAGATGAAAAGCAATCATCAAGCAGAAAACGTGCAAAGATCGAGGAGCCTTCAAACGAAGGAAATCTTGCGATGATTGATCTGCCTATGGATATAATTTGTATTATAGTGTCTCATTTGACATACTCTCAAGTTGTGAGGTAAAGACGCAATTAAAAGAAAATTTAAAATTTGTTCTAAATTAATAAGTATATCGAGCTGCTTTATAATAAATAATAGACGAATATTATTTTTTTTATTTTTTTAATTTTTTTTATTTTTTCTTCTACAGATTAGCTCTCACGAATAAGCGGTGGTATTATGGGTCGTATTGGAATGGTCTAATTGACCTCACTTTTATAGGCGAGCGAGTTATCGAAAATATTTCGAATAAGCAACTTAATTTAGCTTTGTCAAAGTGCGATCCCAAAAGACTACGCTGCTTGCAATTGATTAAATGCAAAAATATTGACGGCAAATACTTAAATAGCGTCATTATTAACTATAAGGCACTAAATGTGCTCGTTCTGTCGCAATGCTCAAATCTAGGCAACGCGCCAGATCTACTAGATACTATTTTACAATTGCCTTATTTGGAAAGTCTCGACCTAAGTCAAAACACGTGGCTTAGTGATAACTGTTTCAGCGAACGAGTTTCAAAATCGATAAAGGCAGTCAATTTTAACGGATGCACGAGAGTCAACGACGATTTCATCGTAAGTCTGACAGTCTGTTGTCCAAATCTGGAAAGCCTTTCTCTATCGGGATGCTTCAGGCTCACGGACTCAACGGCAACGATCATCGGCACTAAATTTCCAAAAATTAAGCAACTGGATCTGTCTCAATGCGACAATATTTCCGACGTTACGATCGGACATTTAACAAACGCGAAGAATTTGCGAGACCTAAATATAGCTCATACGGCAGTGACTGGATCAGGAATTAAATATATGGCGATGAGTCATACCCCTCCAGATCTGTCTCATTTAATCATTGCTAGCCTAACTAAAGTCGATCAAGATGTCACCATGCAATTGACACGCTTTTCATCGTTAAAACTGCTCGATATTACGCGCAACGAAATATTATCAATATCGACGATCGCAAGTCTCGTAACGTTTTTACCAAATTTGGAAATGTTGTATTACTCGATTGGATCGTTTATGCGCGTAGCTGATATCGAATCTATACTGACTATAAGAAAGAACTACTTGGAAGACTCTAATTTGTAAAAATAAAATTTCCTTATTCTCGATTTAACGCCATTTTCTAGTGAGGCTTGCGCAACTTCTCGATATTACCCTGAAAAATATAAGCAGTTAATGTTGGTATTTTATTTTTACTAATGGAACAAAACGCAACAAAACATTTTTCGCTAAAAGTTCTCAGTGAAGAACCCGAGCACATTCGGGTGTGGGAAGGACTAATCAATGGTGTCCAAATCAAAATTATATTGAATCCTACCGACCAACGCGTTCCTCGCTTCATAATCTCATCGCCGGATGCGCAGATCTTTGGTCTTCATTTTCACGAGATGCCAAGGGCCTATAAAATCGCTTATAACGACGCAATGTGTTTTTTGGGCACATTGGCCATCGAGAGTATGCACGCCTCGCTAGTTAACTACAGAATCGAAGGAAATCTGCATTGCAACTCTGCTCATCCAGAACCATTACACCCACACGTGCACGTACTATTCAGGTACCCTACAGGAAAACTAATTACAGAAGGATACGAGTCCATGGACCCTTGTTTTGGCAAGGATTATCCTCTTGCTGACGGAAAAAAATTAATTTCGATTGAAAATTGCAAAATAATTTCCACTACAGTGTGCAAATTATTTTCGTCCTTGTACGAACAATGCAAGAATGGTTGACAAGGAAATGATGGCATTCCATAAACTTTGTATTTGAGAATTAACTATCCGAGGCAACCATTGATGTTTGAACATAAAAAGTTGTCGATTGGCCTGTATTACTTTATGAATAACAATTCTCTTGCTGGATTAAATTGGAGGCAAAACTTGTTGTTTAAAATTCATATTTTTTTTTTGGAACTCTTTTTTCATTTTGTTGTTGTCACGACAATGACAAGCACTTCAATCATAATAAATGCACTATCAAACACTGATAAGTATAATATTGGTAGTTGAGCAGATATCCAGCATTTCAACTAAAAAAAGACAGCAAAGTAGAATGGTTTGCCGTTTAAATCACGTATTTAGGTGTGAACTGATGGTGTATTCTCCGAAGCGTTATTTTTCACGCAAGTTTTTTTTAAGCGAAAACTAACGTAGAATTATCTTTTGTATTCGTTAAAGTATTTCGCGAACAAACAACTGGGGTCATTATCAATAATGTACAAAAAAATGCAACACAAAGCATATTTTATTTTATTTTTAGCTATTTTTGTTCTAAAAATTCACGCGGATTGTCCACACCAACGTGAAGCACTTCAAAAATGGTCCTCTTGGAATCAAAAACCGACAAAAACGATGCAAAATGTTACCATATCAAGTGGCACATCGATTTTACTCGATGAAAGCCCTCCCTTAATGTTTTATTTTATAATTGAAGGAGAACTGATTTTTGACGAACGAAATCTGACACTTGACGCGCACTTTATTTATTTAAGAAATGGAGGACACCTATGGATAGGTATGTTATTATTTTACGTAATTTTTGCTCAACGCGAGAAATTCCTTGCCGTACACATTATTTTCATGAATTAATGCTTTGTTCTACATAAGGCAGTGAAGATTGCTCTTATACCAGCAATTCGAACATTACTCTTCATGGTGACTGGAGTAATATGCCATTCGAAGGCATGGGCTCAAAAGGTACACAGATTTGGAATTTATTCTTTTGTTCGGATCTCTAATATTATAAAACGCAACCATTCACAATGAATATTTATATAATACGTTTTTAAAAAGTGATTGGCGTGTATCCTGGCTCTCAGCTTGACATTCATGGATCCGTTCATAAACCAACTTGGACACGACTTGATCAAACTGTGGTCAAAGGCAGTGACCGTATCACCTTGTTAGAGCCCGTGAAGTGGCAGATTGGAGATGAAATTATTATAGCCAGCACTGACTTTGAATATTCAGACAGACAACAGCATGAACGAAGAACTATCGTTGAAAAACCCGCCAGGTATTAATGATATATTATAATGCACAATAATACAGTTATATATATTCATATGATTTTTCAACCGGTTTTTTTTTATAGTTGCGAAAGGCTTTAATGTGGATATATTGCCGGAAATTAGATCCAAACCTATTTATAAATTTTTACCAAACTCCAAAGTTTAATTAATCTAATCATTTTCATCATTAATGTAGTAATGTTGTTGTCTTGAATGAACCTCTAGAGTACACTCATTGGGGTCAAACTTGGCAAGTTAATGATCGCGTCATTGAAATGCGCGCTGAAGTTGGACTTTTGACACGAAATGTCAAAGTGATTGGAGACACTTCTGGAGATTCTGGAGCACGTGGGTGGTACGCACAAATCGGCTTATTTCTCCTTTTTATAAGTCAACATTATTTTACCCCTAACGTTTTAATTTCTGGGAAATCTACTCGGCTAATTATGGCTCATGCGTAGTATTCTAGGGGAGGCCATCTAATGATTGCACCGCAAACTGAAGCGAGAATTCGAGGAGCAGAGTTTATTCATATGGGCCAAAATGGTACTTTGGCGCGATATCCTATCCACTTCCACGTCGCAGGGAATCATTCGAAGAGCTACGTCAACGAGAACAGCGTACATGACACCTTTCAGCGCTGCATTACATTGCACGGTGTCAATTACGTAACGGTGAGCTGGAACGTTGCGTACAACAGCGCCGGGCACTGTTTCTTCATTGAAGATGGAAATGAACTGCAAAACACGTTGATTTATAACCTGGCGATTCATGCACGACCTCACACCCTATTAGCTCACGACGTTAGGTAAGCACATTACTCGAGCTTGACACGTGTCAAAGTGTCAGACTTTTTTTGTACGTTAACGATCGCCGCTGTCGTCTGCATGATATCAGAGAATTCGAGTCTACCGTTTGACATGTGTCATTCTAACGTGTCAATTTTTGACAGACCCTCAATGTACTGGATTACTAACCCGTCCAACAACTTTGTTGGCAACGTAGCTGTGGGCGGTTCTGTCGGATTTTGGTTCTCAATACCACAGCATCCGAAAGGGTTAGCAAACCCAAACTGGTACGTCTTCCCAAATATGGAAAATTAACGCACAGGCGGTATTGAATTAAGTCATTAAAAGATCTTACTAAACTTCCGTATTAGGGCATGGAAAGAATGGCCACAATACACCGAACTTGGGCTTTTCATCAATAACTTGGCGCACAGTAACATCGAAAACGGTCTCGAATTTGACCGCGGATTATTCGACAACGCCGGTCATTTAGAGGAAAAGACTTTGTACGCGCCACGTAACACCGGCTTTGTGCTCAACTCCGTATTGACCGGCGCTGACCAACTTGCCTTGACTGACATTAATACGGCAATGTTTTACTCTAACAGCGTGCCTGGCGTAATCGACAGTTTTACTGCGTATAAGGTACCGTACTCAATTTTAGTTCTGAGAGCATTCGAATGTTGAAAATAATCTTTTTCCTTTTTTTGTAGTGCCGGCGATACGCTATTTTGGCGCGATCAGATTCGCTTGTCATTCACAAAGGCAACCTCGCAGATAACGGAATCGGAGTCGGGTTGTCGGGGTATGTTCGTATTTGCCAAATTAGGAAAGACCATTATGCTAACAACACTACCAGATATGGATGTGTTATGCAAGGCACGGTGATTGTCGGTGAAACGGATAACGTAGGAACACCGGCACATGACGCCGAGCAAGGTCGAAGTCGCATCGACACCGACAAATTGTCGCTTGCCATTTTTGGCATTGAAATTCACGAGGACTCGAGAGCGAATTTGTTCAATAGAATTACGTTTTATAACTTTCAGAATGAACAAATTCAATCTATTACTCGTCCTGCTGGCGCCATTACTGTTCAGGACGGTAGGTGATTATATGAAATGTCAAGATTTTTTCACTGAATACATGTTTCACTGAACTGCAAATACCCTGTCAAATATTTTCTGAACATCATTTTCACTGAATATTCAAATTCCATTTCGTTTTTTCACTGAAGAAGAGATGCATGAATACAACTCTTTAATTTCCTTATTTGGATTAAAATTCGTTTCAAGCCCGAACTTTTTGGTTGCTGACGTCCCATTTGCAGGCAACGGAGTGGCCTCACCAACGAACAAATTTTTCAATCTCGTCTTCAACAGTGTTGCCAACAAGGTCTATTTGCAGCCTAATTTGCACTCGACCGCGACTGCAAACGGGTATTTGACAGGTGTCATTGTCGATAACGACGGAACAATTACCGGTACTTGTGGTAATCTCGTAATAAGCGGAAAGAATTCAATTTTGCCCGATGGATGTACCGCGAAGTAAGCTTTTTTTCTAAATATGGTAAAATGATTTTCATGTAAATAATTATATCCATTTTTAGCCCTGCTTGGAATGCTTCGGTGTGCCACACACAAGCCATTTTACGTCGCTTTCAGTTCGCGGATGCGGATGCGAATACATTAAACCAACCGGTCAATAACCTTGTGGGCACTATTATTGACGTTGATAGCCAGGTAAGTCTTAACTTTTGAAATTTCTCTTGTTTTCTCACAAAGAAATTTCAATCCGTCCTCGTTGTCTATTGGCCAGTACTTTTTGTCAATTGTTATTCGCTTGGCTTGCAAAAAAAGCCTCCCAAGCATCACACAATTATTTTTATTACCAATCGTAAGATTATACTAAGTATAGTACTATACTAGGCAACAATCAATTTGGCTGCTCATGACGCACGTGCCAAGCCTTTGCAAGATCTGAGTGATGACATTGCAGGCCGCACAACACCGTTCGATCAACAACTGGTATACGCAGCAAATTTAAAAATAGCCTCAAATTATATGATGGCATTCGGTGGCGGCAAGACTCCTGCCCGCGTTAGCGTCTCCTTATATGGAAGTCTGGCATCGGAATGGATCCGCGTTGGAATTCCCTATCCGGCAGGATCGACTTTTACCGTGACGTACGTCAATTATAATTAATACTGTCCTGTTCTAAAATTAGTTCACTAGTGACTCGTCGGCGGTAACGTTTACGCAAGTGATGACACTTGACACTTTGACACGTGACACGTTCTACTTTGACACGATCAACAACGTATTGTGGTTGCTCGTCTCGACACCTACAAGTCAATTCGAATGGTACTGGGGCTTAGCATTCGCGTCAGGCGAGTACAGCGTTCTCGTGACTGCCTCGTGTGCGAACAATTGTGTTGTTCCGCCGCTCTCGTTGAGCAACGCACCAGCTTTACCTCAGCACGCAGCCCCCGCTCCCGTCAGTTATTGCGAGAATGCTGGTCCGTACCCATGGAACGGGCAGGTCAAATTGACTGCAGTCAGCGACGCAAAAGGTAAGTAGAGTCTTAAAGTCGTAAAGTCCCTCTCGCCACACACACACACTAACCCTTTAAAACCTTTTAGTCGCTAACGTGTTCTTGGATCAATTCGAAAATACTTGGACTGCCATGTAAGTCTCGGGAACTGTTGTTTAAAAGGCTCAACTGACCCAGAATTTTCCTTATTAGTGGCAGCACGTCGTCAACATCCAATGAAGTAACAGCATTTGAAGGCAATAAAGTACTCAAATTCTCCGTGGACACGAATCAAATGCTAGTGACGGTTGTCACTGATGGTGCTCAAGCTATTAGCATTGATAATTACTCGCACTTGAGTCTCAGCGTAAGTGGTTTGAAAAAAAATTGGATCCGAAACGCTTAAACGACAATCATTAAAAAAAGATTTTATTCATTTTCAAAAACAGGCACAATTCGGCCCCCTTGATAGCTACAAAAGTCTTATGATTGGATTGTCTTCGGTAGATGCCCCCGATAATATCTATTGGACCCACACTTCTAACCCGTCCTACGGCTTAAATCAACCAATCAGAAATTCGGGCTGGTCGCCGTTTAATTTGCTATTAAAGAACTTTAATATGCCTGCTGGGACAATGATTGGAAGAATTTTCGTTAGAATTAACGAGCCAGTGCCGATTCGAACGGCGTACTTGGATCAGATCCAATTTGTGTCCTTTACTTCAGGTAAATGTCAAGTTAAGCACAAATTGTTGTGAAATTTCCAAAATACTCCGAGAAAAAAGCAACCAAAACGTAATCTATACTAACAATTCTTACTCTACTAGAAATTCAACCTATTGATTCGTATTCCGTCAACGCAGTGTACACAGTGATAGAAAATCCCTATCCTTTCGAACCAATAAGATTTCCCTCAAGCCCTAGCACTCAACCGCAAACACCTATTGCTAATCCAAACAAGAACGAACCGACCTCGTCTTCAAGCAGCATCAAAATTAATCTGCAAATAATAATAGCTTTATTGACCCTTGTCAGCACTTGTTTGTAACTCTTGTTGCGCATTCATCATGGCTTGCAAATTAAAAATTCACACGTTGACGTAACAAAATCAATCAACCCAACAAAGGTTACCAGCTGCTTTTTCTATCAAGTTATTATAAATATGTTTCAAAGTGAACATCATAAAAGTCCGGATCCTTAATGTAGTTAAATATTTTATTAAACACTACAGAGCGCTGCAGATCACAACACTCATCTTTACAATAACACAAGTTAACTTCATTTTAGAAGAACAACTTCAAGGCAACAACGGCAGCCATCAAGAAGAAGGCAGGGGCGGATTGGATGCCGGCAGCCTCTTGAGGAACAGGACCGTTGCCGATGGTAGGATCGTATTCGAGGTCAGTAGCACCAGCAGGGAAAGTAACGTTGACAATTTGAGCCGCAGCAGATCCACCAAACTTGGCAGAAACTTGAAGGGCGACGTCGTTGTTGAAGTTGGCAGACAAAGAAGCTTGTGCGAAGGCAGAAATCTTAACGGGTTGGAGCGAACCACCGACCAAAGCGTTGCTAGCAAGGGCGAGGTACATTTGCTCATTACCAGTACCGATGGTGATTTGACCGCCTCCGGCAGCAGAAGCAGATCCAGATGCAACGGCGAGGGTCAAAGTAACGGTGTTGGCGTTGTTAGCATATTTGTAGCTCTTAATAGAGAAGACAGACTCGAGGGTACTATATATTGCTATCATTAGCGAATGTATTTGAAGTCAAGTCACCCTGTCAGGGGGGGGGATTGCGAAGCTGATCCAGCGCAATTTCGGGAAAAAAAAACAATACTTACCGAGGAGTAACGACGGTAGTACCAGCAATGTCGACGGTACCAACGACTTCAGAGGCGAAGTATGTCAACGAAGCGGTAAATTTGCTGTGGACGGCTTGGAAAGTAGCCCAGTGCAATCCGTTGTTGCTTCCGGAATCGACGAGAGTCCATAAGACGTCCTTCAAGCTATAGATGGCGACGATAGCATCCGAGGAATCTCGCTCGGTAAGGGCGACGTAAGAGTTGGCAATGAAACCGGCAGCTGAATAAGATCGAGTTAATCAGTGGTTAAACGACAAGCGATCATAAATTAAATCGCCAATTTCGATTAATCAATATCGTGTGATAATAGTTCTAATAGGAATATTTCATAACAGAATCAAAATAATAATTTACGGTTAGAATTCCCGGTTTGGATTTAATTAAAATTGTAAAAATCTTTATGAGTTTAATCTTTTAGTGGGTGATACTTACAGCCAGAAACATCCAATTGAGCCCAGTTTTGGTTTGCAGTCCATTGGGCATTAGCGCTGAAGTAAGCCAGAGTGGTAACGGGGAAGTTGCCCACGCCAGTGTAAGCAGCTGTACACGAAATGAATTTGATTAATTATGCTCGGAATAATAAAATCGCCGGTAATTTGATTTAAAAACGGATTTGATCGAAAAAAAATGCCGAAAAAAAATACTTACTTCCTAACAAACCGTCGAGGCTACCGGAGTTGCCGTTGGCTGCAGCTTCAACAGAAGCGTACCAAGCACCAGACCAAAGCAACGCGTTCCAAGCGCCCATATCTAATTAAATCAATTTGTTAAAAAAAAAAAAAAATACATCCAAAACTAAAGTTAAAAAAGCTACTTACTAACTGCTCTGAAGTTAAATTGGTTGCTATCAACCAAAGTAACGTTGCCAGAGAAAGAGAAAGAAGCGGCAGCAATGCCGAGGAAAGCAAGAAGAGCGACAACAGTCAACTTAAACATGTTTAAACTTAGCGAGTGTGTGGTGTCGAGTTCGGTTGAGATAATTGAGTAAGTTTTTTCGGTTTAAATAATGGTATGACCACGTGATAATTTCTTATGAAATTTCGAAGAGGAAGATTTTTTTTGTTTCGGCGCTGTTGGATCTAGTGATTCTTCTTCAAAATAAAAAGCATTATCGGGTCTAACGGAACAAAAATGACCTGATCAAAGCATTTCACATGGCAATCATACAATTAATTGGCTTTTAAGAGACCACAAAGATTTAGCAAGTAAAAAAAATCTATTGTTACGAGACCAAATTTCGGGAAGCAATTAGATCCCGGTGCCCGAGATTCTTACTTTATGTATTTGGCGTGTCCTTCATTTTAAATTGATTGATGACTGGAAATCTTTGAATTAGCGACCTAAATCCACTCCGTTACGTTTGGACATACTCTCACATAATTAAACTATGCTTTAATTAATTCTAGGCATAGGAATCAGGATTCATTCAGATCTCTGTCGTTAATTGCGAAGTAGATTGTTTAGAACAAAAATCGGTATAAAAATGAAGACGAAGAGAGTTTGTTATCATTCATTCTATGCCTTAAACAAACCCCCCAAATACATAACGTATTCTTGATACACGGGTGACCTCCTAGTTTCGAAACTTTACCTGATAATCACGCGGTTGATAAGAGCTTACGAGATTTCTTTTTTATTTGCCGGTGGTGAATCAATATAATTGCGGCCCGCTGGCCTTGTGTCGAAAATATTTAACACATTTTCATATGCCCATTGTTATAGATACATATAGGTGCCAATTATCAGTATCTAATTTTCGACTGTCAACAACTGTCGCATAGTTCAGTATTTAGGTTGAAATTCTTTCACTGAACGGCAAATTAATTTCTAAAGCTTATCCACGTACACCAAAAAGCATATGCGGACTCGGACAGTTTGCTACTCATTACATTTCCTAATCATATTGAAAGATCTGGGGATTACATAACTCCTCTATTTTTGCGGCATCAGTTACGCTATTAATTAGCGTTCGTTTGATCGGCTTTTTGCATTTATTCGTCTTTGAACTAATTCGACGCCAAATTATTTTTTGTGTCCTTCAGAAGCCTTTCAAAAGAAAAAGAAATCGTAGGATTAGCGTGTCATTAGCATACCAATTTTGGTTTGGATCGCGAAAATAAAAGTTGGGTGTAAATATGTTCTTTTGTGATAACACTAGAACCGCTTGCACCATAAAAATAAGCGCTTCAGTTCTAGTTATCAGTGAATTGGTGTCATTACACTTTAACAGACTTGTACATACCATCAAAATTTGTAACATATATTTATTCGATAACTAGCTTACTCTTCATCGTTCTTTGACTTAAATAAGCACCGTTTCATGAAAGCGTACGAGTTTTCAGCGCCGACCGCATCCGCAACAATAGTTTCCATAAACTCAAAAATCTCAATCTCGCGAATAGCTTGCATGTCTTTTCGCTCAATGGACACCTCTAAACACCATATAAATTAATCAATAAAACACCAAAGAGCATTTCTTTTTTTGGAAAGTAAGCCGTACCATCACCTTGACATGTAGAAAAGGCGGCGATAACTGTTTCGAGGTCTTCTTTGAACACACTGCCAAAATATTTTGCTGGATATTTCTTTCTGAAAGAACAGAACCCAGGGTCTTCCCACGAATTAAAATCCTTTTGTTGGTAAAGCATTAGTACGCGTGAAAACACCGCTCGTAATACAAATGTTACTTCTAAACTATTGACACTTTGACACTTTGACAGGTGTCATTCTGAGGATCGCACCATTTAGAAGGTTTTACTTACTTTAAATACTTTCTCCAACGGACCAAACCGGGCTGAAACACCGCTCTTCAAAACACGTCGCGCTGTCAGACCATAAACCTCCGTAAATAATTTCTCTGATTGTTTGACAACGTTAATGTTCCGTTCTATCGTTGCCTAATTAAGTAAATTTAATAGCGCGTACCAAGGAAAATAGCAACCGCCGCCATCCGTTCCTCAGGGTCGCTGTATGTGTCAATTTGCAGTTCATTTTCGTACACTTCTTTTAGCTTTTGATAGACTTTACTATTTGACCACGAAGCCAACGAAACTATATTCATGAAACAAAAGATAAAATTAATAATTTTTTGCGTTACGCGCACATAAACGTGAGTACTTTTACGTACCAGACAGTCCATTGGATCTAACATGATGCCACCAATAAGGAGGAACATATAAAACATCCCCAGGTTGTAATTTTGCCTATTTTTAACGAAATAAAATACTATTATTTTAAAGACGTCTTACTTAATGATAGAACGTTACTGCTAATAGAATTCCCACTTACAATATACGCTCTAGTATTGGCGAAGTTTGGCATCGCTTCCAAATTAGGTTCGTCAAAGTCGACTTGAGACTTATGCCATGCCGGATGTGTTCGCGGGTAGGGATAAACCGATCTCCATTCCCAAGGAGGGAACAACACGAACCTCTTACTATTAATTTGCATATATTATTATTTTGTGTTCTAAAACATAGACACTTGAGGCAATTTTCGTTATCCAAATTAAGAAAGCTATGAATTCTCCGCACTTACGTCCCGTTAATTTGAACAAAGAAATTATGGTCTTGATCGTAATGCAAATTGGGACCCACTTCGCCCTCGCTGAGCCACATAAATAAACCGTAAGCGCGTTGAGACTCTGGATCTGCCCATAAATATTTGTTCGTGGTATCATCGCGCAAATCTCCTTCAACCTTGCCATACCAATAATAGAAATTTTCTATATTTGACTCAACAAGTCAATAAGTTGTACCAAACTACCAGTACATCAAGTTGATATCGAAAAAGCACGTAGAATCTTTCAAATACGAAAATAAAATATATAATTATACAAAAAATTATTACCGTTATCAGGGTTCATTAATTTCGCAAAGAATTCAGGGCCAGTCGAATTGAACTCTTGGTAGTTGGATTGGATCAGCATTTTTTCTTGCAGCGCTGGGGACTTGGCCATAGCTGTCTTTTTATCTGCGTAGGCAAAAGTAGCCGACTTGCTAACACGGCAGCCAGTCATATTCGCGAGAGCCTTTTATTTGTAACGGAATAGATCAGGTAAAGGTTGCAGGTGGAATTATAGTTATTTAATTTAAAAATATTAGTTAAGTAATGTAACATGCTTACAGGATGATTTGGAAGGTAATCAGGCTTGATCCAATCTTTCATCGCCTTCCAAGTTGAAACCACTGTGTTCGTCAAAATAACTGGCTCTCGAGTCGCTGCCAGCTATTAGATAATTATTATTATATGGGCGTTATAAAAGGTTTATATGAAACTTTGTTTGCGAAGTCAAAATATTTTTGTAAGAAAATCTTCGTTCAGATCCCCTCCAAGCGAAACAATAATATTATTGGTGTAGCTCGCAAGAATGTATATTATTTGTAATATTAAACTAGGCGATTACCTCCGGAGCGAATTCTTCGTCAACTTCCCATTCAATCCGCTTGACTTCGCGCATTGGAATATGTTTCATGGACCACGAAGCTTGATCCAAACTATATATTTATATTACATGATTAGCGATTATAGGCGCGTAACAGTAATTAATTAGTAATAATGTAAATTTACTGATTTGAGCTTACCCTGCTCGTGCAACGCGGGTATAAGATGTTGCGTCTAGTCCCTGATCCGCGTTAGAAGAATAAAACGCGTATATTAGTATAGCGAGAACGGCAAAGAAGACGGGTAACGCAAAGGAAGGATTCCTAATTCAACAAAATTAGCAAAAAAATTAATCTCAGAGAATGCAAATGCATGAAATCAATTGCATGAATATCGGGTAGTTAAATATTTTAAAAAATTCAAAATTGCAAAACGAAGATTTTGAATATTGTACGGATCCGCTTTAACATCCACGGAAACGCGTTCTTGTAACGTACTTTTTCTCATTCGTCATATTCAATTCAGTGCATGTGCTGGCTCTTGTTATACTGCGAGGAAATTTTTATTAAAATCGCAAAAGTTCTCAGTTTCAATTAATTTCAAAAGGCCACTAAAGCTAACGCAACTAATCATGTCTCATATATCTCGTGTTATTCTATTATATTATTGTTGTTGTCTTTTTTTATCGGTACGCGCGGTAGTGGAGCCAGATTACGAGTGGGCACCAAAACCTACTTGCTCGGAAGACGCTAAGAATCCCGAGCCTACAATTGTGCGTAAAATATTAGTTTCATAATACGGCAAAATAACGGAAATGAAAGATACTCGGAACTCGCATTACAAAAATTAAATTAATCCCTGTTATTCTAAGTAATTTAATAACGAACGTCTTTCAACACTCATAATATTAGAAAACATTATTTAATATTACAATGAAATTCAATTATGACGTCACTCTAAGAAATTTCGTTTGCTCATCTGTTAACGTTCTCCTTTGCCGAATTCAGCCGCTGGACACATTTCCCACATGCAAAGAGTACCAATCTCTTAGTTGTTGCGATCTAACTACCGTCAAGAAGATTGACAAGGTAGTAAAGGAGCTGATGCGCGGTGAATGTCCGAGCTGCAATCAATTAGTGCAGGAATGGAAGTGCGCCGAATGTCATCCTGAAGCTGGTAAATATTGTTGTCATATTTAAATCTTCAGAACAATTTACTGAGTCAGAGTGGCAAATGATCCCGATAATATTAAGGACCTTTTAACTCCTATTGATCTCTATAATAGACACATCGAACAATATATACTAATACGTTATTAACGTAGGATCTTTTTTCGTTGGAAAGCACGCTAGTATCAGATTCTGCGAGGACTATTGCCATCGAGTTTTTGAGACTTGCAAGGATATCCCATTCGATTATTTTGGTAAATACAGTTTATTGATGTCTACAAAGTTGTTGCAGTATTTATTTTGCCAACCTCAAATAAAAAAAAAAAAAAAAAAAAAAAGGATGTACGCAGGTAAGATCTTACTCGCTTGTTCATAGGTAAAGCATTCTACTTAAACGAAAAGAATAAAATGACTGCCGAAGAGTTCTGCAAGGATAAAATAGCGGAAGAAGGCTTTTGTTTCAGAGGAACTATGAGTAAACTTCCTCCAGACGAGAACTGTAAGTGTGCTGACCATCAATGCCACGTGCCTCAATTCGACTTGGGCATTTCTACTGGCGAAAAGGTGAAAGGTGCGTATTATTTTTTAAAATCGATCAGTTTTAGTGTAAAAAATGTTACGTGCGTAAATTTTTCAATTTTCTTTTAAAATCGGAAATCGCACGAGGGTGCTCGTGCATTCATACTACTATTTTAAAAAA
>Ga0209960_1003089_pt1 | contig 15083 bp, 6 predicted proteins | sample ThiBiot_500_plan_2_FD_183947 | JGI IMG/M metagenome (GOLD analysis project Ga0209960, IMG submission 183947) | Wastewater bioreactor microbial communities from Cape Town, South Africa - Thiocy_expt_500_plan (SPAdes) | ecosystem: Engineered > Bioreactor > Thiocyanate-remediating >...
AACCAAAGATTACAAGGAAAGTCGGTAAATTTACCATTGATAGTGCCGACACGACGGGAGTAACCAGTGTTCCAGGCACTTCCTCCGGCAGAGACAATTCAAATACGTAAACCAGGTCGCTTGCGCCATAGGTATTCTGCCCTCCACCATAGAGAGCGTATCTACCCACCGCTGCAGCTGCGATATCGTCTGGGATTGCTTGTTCGCTAAGCCAAGTCATTGTAGTCGTGTCAAGTATTTCTAATCTATTGCTGACACTGCCCAGAGGCTTCCGTCCTCCACCAAAAAAGGCGTACTGTCCGATGGACACCGCTTTCAGATTTTCTACGCCTTGGTTCATAGTCACAGTTGTCCAGCGAAAGTTTGAAGGGTCGAAGATACGCACTAAATTGGAGCCATTTATGACGGAGGTGAATTGTGAAGTGTAGGTCTCGTATGCGCCACCAGCAAACAGGGCGTATCCACCGGCCGACACTCCGACCATGCCTTCGACCGGTCTCTCTAATACACTTGTTGACCATTCCAGTGTTTCGGTGTTGAGGATTTCCACTCTGTCTGATTGTCGATCTTGTTCGCCTAGGGTGCGACCACCTGCAAACAAAGCATACTTTCCAGCCGATGCTGCTGCCATTCTGGCTCTTGGCAGGCTGAAATTAGTAGTCATCACAATTTGCAGCGTCGTTGAGTCAAAAACAACAACTCTTCGCTGGGAGGCGAACAACGCGTATTTTCCAACGGAAACAGCGAGATCGCAGAAAAAAGTTTCTAGTTGAGAGACAGTCCATTGGCCAGTGGATGAGTCGAAGATGTCAAGGATCTGTCTGGAATCAGGGCCCAATACACCGGCAAAAAAAGCATATTTTCCGACGGATGTGGCCGCAGGTCCTTCTATTACTTTGCTCAGATTAGCAGTTGTCCAAGTTTTTGATATCGAATCAAAAATGTCAACAACCTTCGTGAGCGACCTATCGCCAAAGAAGTCATCGTTTAGCCTTCCTCCACCAAATAGAGCGTAGTTGCCTGCGGCTGTTGCACCCATATTCCAACGAGCTTGGCTCAGGGAAGCAAGAGTTCTTTTGACTTCAACCCCACGACAAATAGTGATGGCGATGAGCGCTATGATGATTAGGAGTGCTCGCATATGGTATTGGTGATTAGGACAGTAAAATTTAAAAAAACGTGGTGCTTTGAGTTTTATGTTATTCGCTTTCTGTCGGTAAATCACCGCCCATGGTCCGTTTTTCACTAAAATAGCAATTCTTTTTTTGTGAACCCTTCAACTTTGTGATTTTTAATCCGCAGTCGTGTTGCGAATATTCGCACCCACTGTGCGTTAGATGAACGCTGCACCTCAGCTTGCGCGGTTGGTCGAACTCATGATAATGTAATAAAATCGAGGAAATATCGAGGACGAAAGACACTCAAGTTATATTCGTTGACAGAAATGAATCTTAAATCCAGGTGTGGGAGGCAACGCACATTACTATTATGAACGGAAAAGAGAACGGCAAAGAATATGGGAGAGATTATTATTATCGAGTAACCAAACCAAGGTAAATACCAAGGTGTAATTAATTGTTTATTCTTCCAACTGTTTCGAGGAAATAAACGATCTTTTTACGCCATTCCCGTTCTTTTGATAAATCCCGCCAACCTCGTAAGTGTAATTATCCCGCCAAAAGTAAAAGTCTCACCAAAAAGGACATAGGTTTTTTACGAAATTTCACAGAAAAGTCTCACCAAATAATTTTTTTCGGTTTTGTCCCAAAAGTGTCAAAAACAGGTGTTCCAGGTGTTCCAGGTGTTCTTTGAGCTTTGTAATTGATCAATATCAACAACAAACATATGTCTAGGTGTGCATTAATATAATCTATCTATTGGTGGTAGAGCGGATGCAATATGAACATTACTAAGGTAGAAAACTCAATTGTACAAAATCGAGTACATGTTCCACAGGTGTTCCAGGTGTTCCCTGAGGTTAGTAATAGAGTCATATTTGATATGAACATATTACTATATAGTGTACATGGTAGCGTAGATAATGAAGGCATTTGTATAAATTTACTAGTTTATATAAGCGAGAAAACTGACCCAGATCTGACCCAAGGTGAAGATCAATGAATTTTCCAGCCTGTTTTTGCCCTCAAAATGATACATCAAGTACAATATTGTAAACCAATCACTTGCATAGTAACAGAGATAAAGGGGTAATATTACGTTATATAATATTATGCAACAAAGTTTCTGTTCCAGTTCCATATTTATTCATCATTATTATTATTATTACAATAATATTCTGTAGAAGGCTGCGCAAGCGCCAGTTTCCCTCTTCGGAAGAAACTCATCAATTCAAAAGAACCAGCATTTGGAGGTACCTCTTGTGGTCGCAAAGTTCTCATAAAAGGAAAAAAGTAATTATAAGGATGAGTATTGATTGGATTGCAATGTACGAGACGATTGTTTGGAATATTATCTTGCTCTTGTCGTTCTACCGTGGTAACAACTTTCTTTTGCTTTGAATTGGATACAAGATTGCTCATTGTATTCGAAATTTGATTCATAATCGCCTCATTATTGGTCTTAAACGCCTCAACACTCCATTTTCCATCAACAAATTGGACAATTTGAGGTTTTGAGCATTTATCAAAGTTTTTCGCAGGAGAATGCGTGTCTACCGGCCTCTTTTGCCGAATTGATGGGGGAACATCGCTTGATTCGGTGTACACTACAACTTCTTCTTTTTGTAGTGTTGTCTCAAAATCTGCCCTGAAAGAATTTGTTTGGGAAACTTCAGCATGTAGCTCATTCTGGTAATCGTTCCACAAATTCTTCTCATTCCAACTATTAATTATTACGTGTGCAGTATTATCAATGATGTGAGCAGACTGATGCAGATATCTAGTACATCTTCCAACAATCTGACTGAACCTTCCAACCCAATTTACTTTGCACATTATTACAGTAACGCTAAGCTCGGGGTAGTCATGTCCTTCCGTCATCAATCCGCAGTGTATGACGCAGTCCAACTCCTTGCTGATCATCTGATTCTTAACATATTCTCTTGAAATTTTTGGTAGCTCACTATGGTAAGTGGCATATTTAATTGGGTTCCCATTAATCTTGGTATTCAAGGCTGAAAAAAGGTTCCCAATTTCCTTACAATCCTCTTTGGTTGAGCAAACAACTATCCCTTGGTGATGAATGCCAGTAGCTTGACGTTTATCACGGAGTATATCTATCATCATCTCAACCATCTGCTTTCTTACTGTCACTGCTTTTATCGACGATCTCTTCAATTCATTTCCCTTCTCGCAAAACTCACCATTCACATTTGGATGATAACGGACCAAGCAAGGGTGCTTTATGAGTCTTGCTTCTATTGCCTCTTTCAGCGACAGAGAATACACCAACTCGGCTTGTAATGGAAGTTTATCCCTTCGTCTTGGTGTTGCGGTCAAAAGGATTATGGGAACGCTATGCTTTATGAGCTGGTCCACGATCACGGTGTTGTACGTCTTTGCTACTGCATGATGTCCTTCATCGATAATGATAAGGGAAAAAAACTGACATAAAGTTTCTTTCCATTGTCCTTCGGTAATAAATTTGTGAATGTTGGTAATATATAAGTCATGGTTATTATTGCGAAGGGGAAGATGTGCCAAATCCTCTGCATTACGTATGACGTATGCTTTAGGTAAGGCTGCTTCATTAGAAATTACATTACGGTCTTTCAAAAACTTCAAACTGTTATATAACTGCGATACACCGTCTGTATTATGAGTTATGATTAACATCCTTCCTTTCAATCCAAACGGTACTATATGAGCAAGTCCACTCTTTCCCGTTCCCGTTGGCAGAGTTACGAGAAGAAATTTGCCTCTCCGTTCTTCACTTTTACTAGTTCGTAACGCTACATGGATCCGTTGATAAGCTTGCTTCTGGTGAAGCCACAGAGATGCATTGTTGACTATTGAGGCCACACAATTAATGTAATAATTATTCGTTTGGCCAGAGCTAGTTTCTTCTACACAGTCTACAGTTGATAGTTTTGCCCTCTTATTTGAAGTACCCTCTTCATGAGTATATCCTACTTTTCGTTTTAATAACATGTTCATCCGAATGCTGTTGTCAAACTTACACTTTTTGTTTATTATAATAATACAAATAATAAAATTACTGCTTTCTTTTTCTCGTATTTTTTTTTATTGATATTTTTGTTTCCAGTACGTTATACAACCTAGTTGTGATCCATGTCTTCAACGTCAAGATATTTTTCATCATTACTATGTTCGTGTGATGCAAAATAATAATCTGAGAGTGCCTGTTGAGCGGTAAGTTCTTCGTTAGAAGTGACAAAACGATCTTCAGATAAATTATTGTTGTTTTGCCTAATTAATTCACCAGAAGTGTTTATGAGTGTAATTTGACTTGTGACTTCTTCTACGCTTCTCTGCGGCTCCCTAGTATAGTTGCCAGAAGGCTTGTCACTGTTATCGTTCCAAGAATCCCCGAGCTGATGTGTATTCACAAAGTTCGAATCGACATTCATTGAGTCTTCAATACTTTCTACAATTAACGTTATTGAATAATCATTCCGCTGTACAATTAAGTGTTGTGTTTCAAAACTAAGCGATTTCCATTTGCTCTGCAGACCTTTGAAAAATCTGTACACTGTTAAGAGGTTGGTGATTTTTTGTAATGAGTTGTAGTGCTTTTCAAATGTCTGAGTCCAAAACCAATTTAAATCCCTAATGGAATCAATAACTGTTTGAAAGAATGAATCTATATTTTCAAGTAACTTATCATCAATTTGTATGTCCAATCGGAAAAGCAACTTATCAATCTTGTCAAAATAATTTTCAAAATCTTTTTTGATATGTTCGAGTGTTCTATCGAATTGCCTTTCAACATCCTGTACTGTCTTGGCTTTGTAATAACCCAAGAAGAGCGCATGTTCAATTAATGACTTTTGTAGTTCATTCGTGTCGTGTGAACGTTTGTTTTTTGCTAGCTGTGGACTGACCCACTCCCACTCCATTAAAAATTTGAGATGCTTCTCAAAGATAACGCCCATTCTGTCAGCATTCTTTTTTATCCATAGATGTGATTCAAAGCTGTATTCTCGTAAAACTTTCGAGTTTCGATTTGTCTGGTTCGAAAACCATGTTTGATCACATTGTTTTCGCATCAGCAGGTAACATAAAAATGGCAACGAATACAAGTCTTCTCCTTCTTCTTGTTCTTTGAACAAAATAAACCTTTCCCAGAGAAAGTTCACGTTGTGCAATGTTTTTCCACTCATTGACCAAAGCAAATTGAAGGCTTGGAATGGAATCGCGCAACCACCAGGAAATAAAGCCAGCTGAGTTAGTTCCACAGAACGTTGTTCTTTTCTATAATCTGAGGTTAGATATTCTTCTAGAGTTGTTGTTTTGCCATTGTGGTAACTTTTGAATACTTCCAAGTCTCCTTCTTTTATCCAACCAACCACAGTACGTAGCATTTTCATTTTTTTATCTTCACTTTCTATTTTTGATAAGTATTCGGCGATGAAAGATATGGCCAAGGTGTAACCATCACAATATACTAATATTTCTTCTGCGTGTTGCAAGGAAATGTTTGTGAGCTTTTGTTTATCTAATTTTGCCCTGTTAAAAAGGAGCATTTTTGCTTCCTCTTTATCTAGAAAGTTGATGGTGCATACTTTCTCATTTTTGAATGACCTAAAAGCTGAAGTAATAACTAATAGTGTCAAGTGCTGGTTGCGACATTTTTCCGATGGAAGGAAGTGTAAAATACTGCTTAGGTTCTCTTCTGAGTTGAGGTCATCCAAAATGAGTAGAGCTTTTTTTTCTACTAATGCTAATAGCGCACGATAAATGTCTGTAATATTACCGCTTTGGGTTTTGTTTTCAATTGATTCGAATAGCTTTGCGGATAAAGTGCGGTTGGCTTCTTCTGTACGAAAGCTAAAATAGTAAATACCATCATAAAAGCGGCCATCTAAGTCATGATAATCTTCTGAGCATTTTTCGGTATCATTGTAATGGTGGCCATGACAAACCATACTTGCTAATGTAGTCAAGCCACAACCTCGTGGTCCATTGAGAATGACTATGTTGCTATTTTCATTACTACTCGTCAATAATAGTTCTCTGAGTTTATCTGGGTAATTTTTGCGTGGAAGCAAATCATGTATTTGTGGTAACTTGGGCACATTGTACTGTTGTGTCGATGTTTTGTATTGCTGAATTGTATCAGATAGGGAGCTACTGGGATTGATCATCGATGTATATAATTGCATTTCAATATCAATTTCCGAATTTGAGTCGCTTTGTGTTGTATAATGATTATAATGCATATTTTCTTCCTCTGGTTCGTTTTGGATAAAACAACCTGTTGGGATTACATTATCTATACCCTTCTCGTATAGTTCTTCATTCATAGGGTTTTCAGAAGTGTACGATGAGATTGCACTGTTTAAGCAGGCGTTAACAGGACTCTGTATGCTTCTCGTTTGTTACTTACAATGAAGAGTAGTTTGTATTTGGCAATATTTGTTGCGTAGACTCGAATGAAGGCTGTATAGCTGGTGCGCTTAATTGAAAACATAATTCTAAACAAAAAATTTTAATTCCAGTGGAAAATATGGTATGGCACAATACTTACCCTCAATACTTATCGTTGATTTCGGATTTTGCTTGATGAAAGCTGCTCTGCACCCAATACGTGATTCAATTTGCGAGCCAATCAGTTTTTTTAATATTTGCTCGTCAACAGTAAACTTTATTAGGCTGTTCTTATCATAGCTTTCTATATTCCATTCAACGTAGTCATTAAAATTTTTCTTTCTATCACTTGATAAATATTCTTCCCTAAGCGTCCATAGTACATCGGCCCAAGCTCGGTTTGTCCTACATGCCTTTGATGAATTCACCTTGTTGTTTTAAATACTTACTCGTTCAAAGGCACATCAATAGAGAAAGTTCGCTCTTCCAAGCTAATTTCTTTGATATTGTACGAGGTTCTTCTATTTTTCTTCGTAGAGTTCTTCTGGGAATTTGCAAAGTAGTTGTCAAAATTTAAACCGTTAGGTGGAACTGTATCTTTTCGTCGTGACTTCTGGGTAGCTAAGAAGCCTAAAAGTTCTACCGTATTGCTCCTACAAAGATCAGTAAGGAAAATTTCAGTAACACAAAGGGCAATATAAAATACAGAGCAATAAATGTTAAGGGAATTGAATGCACTAGCGATGCTAATTTAAAATTTTCCTCGCGTTTTGCAAAGCAAGATTACCGCGTGTCGTGTTCTGGGTTGGACAAAGTTGTCTTTCCCAAAAAAAGTGAGAATTCCACCAACTTCCTTTTATAGTTGTACGTGTTGTTGTTGGTCAGTGAAAATGAAGCTAATCAAACATCATTAATAATTCACTATGAATATATTTTTCAAATTACCTCCATCGTTTTCATTCGGGTCTGGGTTCGTACTTTGATTAGAATAATTATCAGTATAACTAATTTGACCAATATTTTGGCGAAAAGAATTAGCGAATGACATTGTTTCTGAGCCTGGTTTCTCCTGTTCTTCAGAATACCTACGTCCAAAGCTAAATAATTTTGCAAATGGAAGGTCTAGCTACTTACGGCTTTGTCATATCTTCATTAATTGGAATATTAGTATTGTTCATCCCTTCTGTTACTTCCAGAAGCCAGTCATGACAATCATCACTCATTTTTAGACGTTGATATGCGTACCACTAACAATTACTGCTAAATGAATGCCATTAAATTTTCGAATTTTATGTTTTGGTTCGTATTTGATCAGGAAAGTTTCCTATCTTTACAAGAAACATCATAACTCCGAGCACACTGGCTATTATGGGGAAATCGTATGCAAAAAGCGTCTTATCCTTTCTGGATTGGATCTCATCAACCGGTGAATTTCCAGGATTCTTTTTCATTCATTGTAAATGCGCGCCAAAGCTAAATTCGTTAACCAATCAAGAATACATCGCGTCGAATAAGGAATTAATGAGGTGGAGCTGTATAATTTAGCGGATCAGAGTAAGATTCTCGATCAGATTCATTCACATCCAACAACATCCAGCCACATCCCGAAAAAAATTATAAAAATTTGATTTTTTTATTTCAAACTCATCAAATATATCCCAAAAATCAACAAACATATTTTTAATCCGAGATGAGTAAAAGAAAACGGAACGAAGTAAAACATGGCGGATCCCCCTCGAATGGTCAAGACTCTGATGGATTCGAAGCAAGAGTTCTCCAGCATCGAATGGAACAAGCAACTTTAAACACTGTCATGACCAACAATACCAATCAGCCCAAGGTGCAAACATTTTATGGAACTAACCTCCCTTGCTTCTTCAACCTTGCGCCTGCCGAAGCCAAACTGACCGAGCTAAACACAAATCACAACAAAAAATATCGAATGTTTGCCTTTGATAGAAATGCAGAAGGGGCTAAAATGTATGTCATTGGCCAACTGGAAGACTTTACCGCAATATGCTTTCATCGCAAAGTTTCGAACAAGTTTAGTGCCTACAACTACGAAATGCTTATGGACGGGCAACCGATGAAACTCTATTGCGATTGTGAATATCTAGAAGTTGATAATCCTGGAAAAAACAAGGACAAAGTACTCGATGCTCTGCTGTACTACATTAGTCAAGCATATCTGCAGGTTCCCAAACCGAGCAGTTGGAGTAATATGGAACTCAACAAACAATACTTTTTCGTCGAGACATGCCATCGAGATGGAAAAATTTCGTACCACATCAAGATTCCCGAAAAGTTTGGGGTGGTTTCCTCGATGAAGAAGCAGAGAGCCTTCTGGGGTCATGTTATTCATCTTGCAGATAATGACCTCAAGAGTAACGACGAAGATCGACGACAACGAGCAGAATTACTACGAGTGTTCCGAAATTTGAAAAACAAGCTATTTGAAGATTGGGTGATAGATTTCTCCGTTTATAAAGAAAAGTCTCAGTGCTTTCGCAATTTGAAAGCAGCCAAGCACCCAAAACAAGGCAAGTCGACTCGAAATCAAGATTACCTCGTTCCACTGGGCACATCATTACAAGATATAACGGAAGAATATTGGAAGGAATCTTTAATTATGAACGTTTCTAACAAAGCGACAAAACTGGAGATTCCACCTCAATGGAGTAATTCGAATGGGAGTACCATCACTGAACAACGGGTCTTACAAGTATTCAACGCGCATATTCACCAGACAAACGCAAACATCGAAGAAAATGTCCTAATCTCGAAATTGAACGATGAGCAGCTCAATGCGTATTCTTCGCTATTGAAATCAATCGATCCAAAGTGGTCAGTTACGAACAATAACCAGCTCCAAGTGCGCTATGGATACTTGAATCCAAAGGTAGACATTCTCCCCAAGCACATTTACATTTTTCCGAAATCAAAGTATTGCCCAATCAAGAAAGGAACTCACGATACATGCTGCTCATGGATGAAAATTACTCAAGATGGAACTATGATCATTTCTTGCTTCAGTTCGAACCACGGAGGCAAGTCCGAATATGAAATTCTTCCTCACGAAGGTGCGTTTACGAAGGAGAAAGAAGTGGTCATGATGGATACTTGGGGCACTTTCAGATGGGTGAAGGAGCTGAATATCAGATACGGTTTCATGAAGTATCCGCCAATTAGCAGTAAATGCATCGTGGAAGTCAACGAAAATAGTATTGAATACCACAGCAACGAGCACTTGACGAACTTGTTTGCCAACTGCAGAGCATATTGTTACTCGGAAAATCTTGGAAAAAAGAAAAACAAACATCCCAGCTCTCCAACTCAAAATGAAAACGAAGCCTTGGAACAAAGTGGTCCTCAGCCTCAGAATAATAAGCTATCGACTCAACAAAACCAACCCCAAAAGGTCCTGAAGCATGTTAATCCGTTCAGATATTGGTTCACTAGTCCTTATAGGAAAGACATCAACAGAATCATTTTCCGGCCAGATTTGAAAAATTCTGCTGGTGATATTAATACTTGGCACGGATTTGCGGTTTCTCCTAAGCAAAGTGATAACCCTTGCCCGAAGCTGTTGCGTCATATCAGAGATATCATGACTTCCAAGAACGAACAACACCATGATTATCTTATCAATTGGCTTACAAGGATAGTTCAACGCCCTGAAGAGAAGACAGGAGTGGCTGTCGTCTTTTATTCTGATCAAGGCACCGGGAAAAGCACATTGGTTAATGTACTCCAGAAGATTTTTGGCATCCACTGTCTTCAAATCACCAATTCTCAGCACTTGTTCACTCCATTCAGCGCTCATATGGACAATAGAGTTCTTATCGTTCTTAACGAGAGCACTTGGGGAGGGGATAAAGCTCATGAAGGATGGGTGAAGGCATCTATTACAGACGAAGACTCTCTCTCTCAAGCCAAGTTTGGAGAGATTAAAAACATCAAAAACTATTGGAATTTGATGTTCGTCAGTAATCACGTTTGGTGCTACCCTGCTTCGGAAGATAATCGTCGCTTCTTTTGCCCTACTGTTTCGAGCGAACGCATTGGAGACTATCAATACTTTAATGAATTACATCACGAGCTTGATAATGGTGGTGTGGAGGAGTTTCTATATTTCTTGCTGAATAGGCAAATGCCAAACGATTGGAAACCAGCACAACATCTTCCCAAAAGAACAAAAACTAATTTTGAAGCCCTTATGGAAGATAGGAAAAATGGTGCTTTAAAGTGGTTCGTCAGCAAGTTAAAGCATAAGGAATGGAAGGAAGATGTCATTATCAGGTACGACAGAGAGGCTAGCCAGAAAGAAGAAGTAACCCTTGTTAGATGGGACAAACAAAACTACGTGCGTTCTTCGCAACTCCAAAAAGTTTGGCAACAAGCACAAGAAAAAAACAGAGAATTACGAGACTACGCCAACGTGAAGGACATGAAACAGCTCAAAAATTTTTTTGAAAAGCTATTTGATCAGAAGAAACAGCTATTTCTCTACGAATCAAAGATGGTGGATGGCAGCAAAACGAGGTGCTACCGATTTGCCAGCATGAAAGAAATAAGAGCACATTTAACTAAAGCTCATGGCTATGATGACTGGGAGAATGATGATGATGATGATGATGATGATGATGATGATAATGATGATGATGATGATGACGCTTTAGATGAAGACGAAAACGCAAGATCTGCAAAGAAACTCAAATCTTCCTCTAGCAAGATTAACGGTGCAGCAAATTACCTTGAATCCCTGAACGGAAGTGAAGGAATGAGCGTTAGCGAAGATAGTAACCACGGTAATGGCATGAACTTGGAGAGTCGCACCTCTAATGGACTCATCGGAACGAAGTATACCACCACCGATCATAACAAAGAGAGCCATCTTATCTCTGAAGAGGAGTTAACTAGTCAACATTCCTTGATGGACTGCTTCTTTGATTCGGAAATAGAGGAAATCAACGAGATGACCGGAGACGATACAATCTTTGGCGAACTGGAGATTTAAATGAACACCAAAACCTCAACTTGCAACATATACAATCAGGTTTATTGCCTTTTTATCTTTTTCTTTTTTTTTATTAGTTCGATAGATTTAATTTTTCATTTACAAAGCATTTTACTTTTTATGTTAACCGAAAAGCAAATAAAAATATAATGGTACTGTTCAGTGATAGTACCGTTAAAAAAAAAAGATGATCATCTTTCGAAAGTATTTGCAGAAGCAAGGGCAATCATTCTAGTATACAGTGCGTGAATACAAATCTCCTTCTCGTTACCACGTTTGATTATTGCATTCACGACAATAAATATTCGACTATGGTGTCGCAATCTTTTGGCATTTGGATGTAGAGGAAGTGAAATATAGCTGACATTAAGTGTTGCTCCGAGTGAGCTTGCTGGCAACAAGTCAGGGAACAGACCTTCGCACGTTGCAGCCTGCGAGATCTTTGGTAGCCTGAAAAATTTCCAATGCTCCTTAACTTTTATTTTGCCAACCCGTTACCATCATTTAAAGAAGCAACCATGCTTTGCTCATGCAAATTACTGTTTAATATTTATTAAAATCTGTCAGTTTCCTGCCGGGTCCTCTCTAATAGTTCCAGCGTAATATTGGAGGGCGTTCAATCCTCATGAACCGAATTTATGTACACGACTTCTTCCACTGGTACGTACAACGAATTTATATATCGAGAGCAGTAGCTTATAGAATATGTAATGACCTACATTTTCAAATCCAAATCTCGCTGAATCTATATGTTTCGTGCAGAGGGGAGGGGTAGGCCAACAAAAGCCAAAAAAACTATTCCGGGAAGCCATGGTAATTTGCCGTGTTGCAATGATATTGTGGGATATGTATGTCTCGTTGAAGATGAAAAGACGGAACCCTACTACCCGTTCAATTATGAATGATTTATGCACTCTGGGATACAAGCGATCGGTACCAGAATCAATAGCAGTAATCTTGCTCTCTACTGTTTCAGCTACTTGCTCAAAGTCAAAAAACTGAGTAATTGGCATGACGTGTAATGAAATCAATAAGCATACATTGAATTGCAGCAGCCAATTCGAAATTGACTTACTATCAAAAAAAATAAGTAATGAACGATGTGCTCGATCTGCGATTTATAATTTCTCAGAGTTCAATTATTAACAGATTTACTAATATTTTGAGCAGTCTAGAACAGAGAGACCCAAATAGCATGTCGGTCTTTTTCTAAATCGCGCGTAGAATATCGTTTTAACGGAATAAATTAACAAGGTATTATTGTTACTACAACGTATCTACTAAGAATCGCTGAAGCTCAGGATCTCGAATCTCCGAAATGAATATCGCCATATATATTTAGTTTCTATCGTATTAGAACTATTACACTGGATGCACACTTACTTTTAGGCCATTCCAATGTTTTTATTGATTTTAGATAGCCAGAATTTTGGTAAGTTAACGGAAGTGTGCTGGTCGTCTTGTAGTAGTAAGTTTACTACTAAGCTTAACTTACGCGACACTTTGCTATTTAGTTCCCTCCATTCAGATCCAATGCTTGTCAATTTATTGGTTAAAACGTTAAAAAGCATTTAATTAAATAGAATATGTTACTTAAAATGCCTTTTTAAAAACATTTAAATTAAGGAAAAGTACGTTCTCGTTCAGGTTCGCGTTGAAACCACTTCATAATGAAAACATGCGAATAATAATTTAGAGTGGGGTGCTATGATGGAGGAATTACAACATGAAGAGGAAGAGACGCCACCTCATGAAAATTTGGTTTTGCTTGCCTCATAGGTAGAGCACATGTAGTAAATGCATGGTGTAGATAATATGTACACCTACTATTGAGTATCTTTAATCTTTTTCAGCAAAGGTAGACTGGAAATGTGCATGACTGAGGGTAGTATATTTTCGGGAATTATGCGCGAAAACTGAAAAGGGTTTGGTGGTAAAACACCCAGCCTGTTTGAGGAAATCTATTCAATCATGGCTTTCATTGAGGTAGACATTTAAATGGTAGTTGCAACATTCTCTAGTGCTTCCACTACTGTGTTTTGCGAATGATTAGTCCATTCGTTCTTTTATAAAGACAACCAACCTCGTCTTTCTCATAATCTTTCACTACGATGCAAGAGGAGGGCCGAGGCATAACGAAGAGATACGTTGGACTAAACTTAAATCAGCTGCAATAACTTTCCCTGTTGTTGTGATACAGTCCAGCTTTATTCAGTCAAAAACAGATATTCAAACATATTCTTTGTCACCAGGTGTGCTTTGAGCTTTGTGTATGATTAATAACAACTACACATATAACTTTAAGTGCCTTGATCTGCTCAAATCAAGACCCTCCAAAACTCCACAAGAAAGAGCAACAGAATAACAAAATCTTGAAGAACAACACAATGTGGCCCTTTGTATGTTCTTTTGAATCTAATATATAGCAAGTACGCAGAAAATGTGATGCTGATGACATTGTTTCATCCTGACACCCATTGTAAAGCTGTATTTCTTGCGAAGCAACTTGAGTTTCTTCGAATGTTCTGTTGTAACAGCTATGACTTTGCTTCAGCACTTAGAGACTATTCCTTTGAAAGCCAGCGTACTGCGCAGACACAGTGTCGCCCTGTACTGAATTCTACTATTAGCGACAGCAATTCTTCCAATTGGAGGAGAGATGGAAAACATTCGTGCATACAGCAGTATTGAATAGCTTCGATTGCTTAGATACTCTTTGTAATGACCACTCTCACATTCTAGGATAGAGTCCTTCTTCAGGGCATAGTGCTTTTGCAGCGCCTATTCCATCGTGGGCTGGTGACTTGAGTGTACTTCTCCAGTGTAAAAGTGCTTGCAACGCCTAGGATGTTTTTATGAACTGCACCATCAGGGGATCTTCCGGCTGAAACATTCAGTTGGGTACCTGTTGTATTTTATCAGCTCAGCACTTTTAACATTTGTGGATAATGATGAACAATGTTATATGTCTGTAGAATAGCTGTCTTCCGATACACATCTACGGGACTCCTTCCAAACATGGACTCAGAGCAGATGAAGTCTCGTCATGTTTGCCACTGTAGGACTGCACTAAACTATGATTGTCAACGGTAGTCGAGTTTGTTTGTTGCCCACATTAAAATGGAATCACGCTATAAACCATTGACTGCTGCAAAGTTTTCCTAGATAGGCTTTATATCTTGGGTTCCAAAGAAGAATTGTAACAACTTTCACGATGATTGAATTTTTGTGTATTTTTAATTGTGGTTAGCAACCGGTTAGTTGCCGGGGGCTACAATGATAATGATTTCTCGCTAAATTAGCATATAAAAAACCACTAATCAACATATTGATCGGAGAGAGAAGGGTGCTTGGATCTGGTCCAATCAACGGACATTTTATTTTCACTAATCTTATGAAAAATTAAGCTTTTTTAATTCCCGTGTGTAATTAATCACCTCAAAAAATGTGCATTAAAGTTTAATTATGGCCTCCAAGTCACAAAAACTCAAAATCTCTCGAAAGTGCGGCTTTCATAACAAAACAACTACTTCAGTACAAACACCTACTGATCTGTA
>Ga0209960_1003090_pt1 | contig 15082 bp, 18 predicted proteins | sample ThiBiot_500_plan_2_FD_183947 | JGI IMG/M metagenome (GOLD analysis project Ga0209960, IMG submission 183947) | Wastewater bioreactor microbial communities from Cape Town, South Africa - Thiocy_expt_500_plan (SPAdes) | ecosystem: Engineered > Bioreactor > Thiocyanate-remediating >...
GAGAAAAAAAAAAAAAACACAACGTAAAAAAATTCAAATGTTAAATTAATTATAGTCACCATGAGCATATTTAAATACCTCGTCAATTGGACCGGTATCATCGAGAAAATCTTTCGCTGAGCCCCCACCCATAAATTCCATAATAATCCACAATTTGGTGCCCTTAATATACGAGCCGTAGTATTTGACAATAAAGGGACACGCACATTGTGACAAGATTGATATTTCAGATTGAATACTTTCAATTTCGTCTTCTGCATCGTCCAAATCTACTACTTTGATGGCGACTTCCTCTCCGGTCTTTTTATCTCTCCCCCGAAAGACTTCTCCGAAAGAGCCTTTACCAATTAATTCTTGCTTATCAAATATGTCGTCCAAGCTCTTAATAAAATTGTTTTAGGCATCTACATCAAACCTGTTTTTCGGTTATACTAACTTACCATTCCTAACTGTACAATATATACACACAAAGGATGCAACAATCAAGTTTTGATCGCAATAGGCAATTGTTGCTTGTTGGTGAACAACACAAACTGAAATGTACATTTTGAGCCAAACACTGAAACAATCTCCCCCTGGCCGAGATATGAGAGCTCTCGTATCTCTTTCCTGCGGAATTGTGTCTACGCACCAAAGGAGGTAAATTTACAACTATATCAGGGTTCTATTTGCAATTTCAACCAGATGAGATCTTACAATATGAAACAAGCTTGTCAATCTTTGCTCCGACTTTGTTCAGTGGATTGACTCCTAACTGTGTTGAGTCGAAAAAGCCATCCCAATGTTAAGTCTGAGCTAAAATATTCAAGTCCAAACCAAAACAGCACACTGGATGCGTAATTCAATTCATTATGGAGTAAGTACGGCACAATATTCTTTAGATTGCTAATAAGCGATCACAAAAGGGACCTTGTAGGTGAGATCGAGCTGCGTGTAAAACTCGAAGAGAAGAGAAAAGAATTGTTGCAAAAATCACAGTGTAAAGAAATTCAAAAAACACAAGAAGAGCAAAATTATTTAAATGAATCGCCTAATAATGCACACAATCCTATTTTCAAAAGATCTGAGCCTACTAACCCAGAAAAAATTAAACAACATGTAGAAGCTATAAAAAGGAAGGCATGGTGCTTAGGGGAAACATTACATATGGTAATATTAAATTTTAAATAATATTCTGCTTATATTTATTTACAATATATTCACCTTCTTCCTTTGACAAATTTCAAAATTAGTAACACGTATAATAAAATATTAATCGCAACTTAGGATGAAGGCACAGCTCATATTAAAAAAAAACGAAAGTGGCATTCGATCCCGCTTGTATCACCAAACAACTCATCTCATGCCTCCATAACGCTGAGTCAAGATGAAAATGTTGTTCAAGTCGTAGTTAAAAGCGCGCAGCCCGAGTATAAGCGAGGCAATCCTATTGAAGTGGATAACAAAGGACACCAGCTGTTAAAAAGACTCGGATGGCGCGAGAATAGCGGCCTTGGTCGCAACGAAAACGGTAAGAAATCTTTATGGGTGTCAAAATTGAACTAATTTGTCAATTTGAATTGTTTATGTTTAACTATTTTTTTCCTTTTATGGTAATATTCTTGATAACTTTGTGACTTTGCTAGGTATCGTACAGCCTTTAATTCCAATTATTCAAAATAACCAAAAGGGGCTCGGTTCAAAGACCAAGCAAGATACTCAAGTCCACAATTTCTGTGAAGTTTGTAACAAGCTCATCCCCGAAGCTAGTTGGTCGAGTCATTTGAACGGTAAAAAACACAAACACCGCGTGCATTACGTTCAAATGTTAGAGCAATTGGCACCTCATTTATTGCCTGAAGAACGACATCAACTGTTAGACGAAGACGAAGAATCGAAAGACAACGACACCCCAGAGATTGATAGTGTGAATAATACAGTGAATAAGGATATTGTAAATGACATTACCGCTTCAAATAATAATAATCAGAGTGATACAATGACAACGAGCAAAAATGACACGTGTCAACCTGTCATTTTGACACTCGGTACAGTCGCTAAAAATAATAATTTTCAAACAAAATTTATTGAACCAATGCCGAGAACAGTCCTTGTTAATACGTCAACACCTTTAAATCCAGTTCAAGCTACACAAGTACAGCCGACTCAATCGGATCTTAGCCCCCAACCCTCGCATAAAACTACAGACCAACCCTCCACAAAGTCTGAGCCAATTAAAGGTACAATACTAACTATATATACGTAGTTAATGTGATGCATTTAGATGGCGAAGTCAAGCCGCCGTTGCTGGCCCCGATCCCACTGCCTCCCGATGGTAATCATCAGTGGTTGTTGTGCGATGTGTGCAAAATACACATGTACCCTCAGAACTGGAACGCGCACATAAACGGCAAGGGACATCAAAAGAACCTTAAAAAATTAGTTGGTAAGCACACACGATTTTTTATAAATTTTTAAATCTTTTTTTTAATAATTTTAATTTTAAATTGCTAGTCGAAAAACAAATCGCGGAAGAAAATGCTAATGTGCAGTTATTGCCTGAGAAAGATGAGGACTCGGAACAATGTAATATAATTAGTTGTTAAATGCATCATCCCTTTCTAACTGTATTAACCATCGACAGCAATGCACCATGACAATAGATTCCATAATAATCGACGGACTTATAGAGGTCGATTCACTGCACCGAGATATTCCGCCGCTTATCAACACACGCCTTTGATGCACAACCAACCAGATCAACGTAACGGCGTGGAATATTTTGACGCGGAACAAGGCCATCAAGGGGCACCGTTATTTCCGCCGCCTCATATATACGGTACAATAATCCCGCAGCAACCTTTACCGCAATTTTTTCCATCACAAATCGCAGCAGATCCGACAATATTTCCGGCTCATATTAACGGAGTGCCTGCTGTCCCGCCTAATACCAATGCCGTCGTATCAATGATCAGGGATATTATTGCACAACGCATCAAAGCACTGCAACAACAGCAACAAGCGCCACCTGATCCGAGCAGAATTTTTGAGTATTAACTGCGATGTTAATTGTAATATAATATGTAAATAGATTCGAATTATTGGAACAGTTTGAATATCAAAAGTGTTATTGAGCTTTATGAAACAATTTTGAATTCAAAGAGTTGAAAATTAAGTTTTAAAAATATTTTTAAATCAACGGCGTTATTCAGTGGGAAAATATTGAGATTTATTTTACAAAATTTGCATTTATAGGCACGATTCAACTCAGGTTATCATTCAACTTGTTTTCATCATTCGCCAAGAGCCGAATTTGAACTGCTCGCGGAACTCGGTGTGCCGTTGTCAATTTCCATGGAATTTCGAAACGTGGCACGTGCATTACCTAATAATAGACCACTAGCGATTGTACTCGATCGATCTCGTCCATACTCCGCGCTCATATTGAGCGGAGAATCTGCTGAGTTAACATTGCGCACGATCATCGGCTGCGGAATATTTGCGGAATTACTGGCGTCGTTTCGTACTTCTTGCAGGACTTTAGGCGGTGGTGCAGGCGGGCCAGTCGGTTCGTCGCGCAGGGTTCGGGTCACTTTAGGCGGCAGAGTCGGCTTAGTGGGCGTGTCGTTCAGCGGCAGATCGTCACGTGGTGTGGAGGTCAGACTCGAGCTCTCAGTCTCCGCGGAGTCTAGGTCCGACAGCTGCTTCACCTTGTCGTACATCTTTTCGATCAGGGCTTTCTTGTGCGCGGCAGTCAAGGATAAAATAATAATAATAATAATAAATGATACAGTGCTATTATTATATGTTATATATGGATAATAACGAGCAAATATGTCATCTCATATGTTAATATGAATATTCATATCAAATATGATGAGAAATTTTCATTTTAAAAAAGTATTTTTTTCGATCGCACGAATATTTCATGTTTCCAAAAAAGGATATCTCCGCATTAAATACTGGCAAGCTTGGATCTTCAACATTCTTCGAGTCTCGGTACAAAATTTCAACGGCTTTTTCGATGGATTTGTCGAACATTGGGATTTGAGTCAAAATTGTGAGCAGATCCAAGTCTCGCGAGGGTGCGCCTGAATTCAACTCTAGCAATCTCCTATTGATCGATTCCGTTGCGTCATATAAATCAAATAACTCCACCAATGCCTGGAAATTTCAAAGGATTACAAATAAAAATTAAAATTGAAATTGATACCAAACATCTATTATTTCATAGTGCGCATTACATATGAAAATATTCAATGAATTAATGGCGATAGTTGAAAAAAGAAAATCGAAATCAAAATAAAAATATTTCCAAATCGAGTAAAACCAGGAATTCCCACGTACAGTTTTTAGCAATTTGTTTTCCTGACGCAATTCATCGACGGTGCCCAGCTGTTGTCGCACAACACTCGAGCGCGATCTGAGTGGCCGAGGCGGGGGCATGGGTTTGTTCGGACTGGTCGCGGCACTCAACTGTGGCGCGACTAATTTGGTCGCCGAGCTCATGCGTGCTGAGCCTGAGAATATGCCATCGTCAGTACATTGTCACACGTGGTACATAATAATCATCATCGTAAATAAAAAAAAAAAAATTCTATAATGTTCAGTCTAATAATAATAATAATAATAATAGTATGGGAGAATATTTTGACATGTTAATGATTGCTAAATATGGTAATGGTATCTGTCAGCGCAAAATTCAAATGACATTTGGGTACAATATTTCTAATATTGATATATTCACAATTATATCAACTGGTCATATGAAACATATTCATAAATGTCACGTGATCAACTAGCTTTACCTAAAAAGGATCCAGATCTGCGGTCGCCCCCGCCAACAGGGGTGGAAGAAGCGCGAGAGACAGGAGGTGGTACAGGCAATTTCTTCTGATTCACGTCAATCTTGGCGGTCGCTGAGTTGGGGTGCGGGTGCGCAGTCGGGGTCGGGGGACTAACTGTGTTTCGGGGGCTGGTTTCCCCGGACTCTCTTTTTACACTGTTGTCCGTCCACAGTTCTTTCATTTTCTGCTTCAAATTTGACAGAGAATGTTTCAATTTGAACGGCTTGTCACGTGTATGCGCATCGGCATTAGTATTCAATGATCCGCGCGGAGTTGAGGATTCGGAATCTGATTCGGATCCCATCTCTTGGTGGTCTACAATAGCCTTAGCTACGAGTTTGAAATTGTTGACCCATAAATCTCGATCAGCTTTTGAAGCGGCTTGCAATTTGAATTTTTTCTCTTTTCCTTTGCCTAATTTGGTGCATATTATTTGAAACGCCAGATCCGCATTAAAATTCGTTGGCGCTTTGTTTCTCGGAGTTAATATACTATTCTGTTGTTCATTCCGTTCAACCTCCTCGTTGACTATAATCTTCGAATAATCTTCCATTAAATGCACTACTTTTTTGACCACGTATTTTTTGTCCGGAGTTTCCAGCGTGAATAACAAAAAATCGTTGAATAAAAACGAATAAAATGTAGGACTCGAATATGAGTGGTAATGATTTAGACTCAATGGCGGTGATGCTGGTCCGCCGTTTGGAGGTTGACTTGATTTTTGACGCAGATCCATTAATAATCCTTGTTGTAGCAGATCTCGATTTTTATCCACAAGGTTCTGCCAATAATAATTAATACAATAAAGTATCTTAGATTAGCCATTAGGCACGTGTAATTATCAATATTTAAACTAAAATCTTTTTCTAAATTGTGTTACCGATGGAATCGTTTCGCAAATTCTTTTCGCTTTTAAAATTATATGGTGCATAATAATACTAATTACTGTAATTATACCGCTCATACTTACGAATTCAAAATCGATTAATTTGCTTTGCAACACAGTTAACCGATCAATCTTCTCGACAACTCTGGTTCGTTCATTGATCAAATCGACAATGTCTTTAATTAATTTGTGACTTTGGATCAAACTCTCGTAGTCTGGGTGACTCGGCAACGTCTTGCGCGAAATTTCGCTCAAAAACATCGGGTACTTGGTCAAACGTTGCTTTACAATTGAAAATAAATTAATTATCATGGTATCATCCTATTATAGAATATTTGTATAAAAATAATTTTCTTAAAATAAAATAATAATTTTTTTTAAAGAGTTTTTCGTACCATAGGAGCAATTAAAAAACTGTCAATGCCTAGCGATCGACATCGTGGATTGTCGTATGATTTCTAAATAAGGAAATATTAGCATTAATTAGTTCGTTACTGATAATACCTGCCAAGTTACCTCGACAGTCGTTCAAAAAATAATTTAATCAACATTTTAACAGGCTCATATATGAAATAATTTCAATTGTTTTATATTTACAATTTGTTAATTGGTTAATGACGTACCTCGACCAATGCTGCGAAAGCTTTATATTTTTGAGAGAATTCGCGAATGCGAGATGCTAAGTTTGGTTGATTGCTACAATAAACAGCATATATTTTGAATAAATCGCCTTTTTCCATGAAAATACGCCCGAGATGTTCTGCTGCATCCGCTTCTTTAAGACTCTGCCAAAATATTTGTATTAGATGAGTAGTTAGACAATGCAATATACACTAATATACCTGTAATAAGCTTTGATTGATGGGTAGTAATGCTGAATTAAAAATAGAGCGTTAGAAAATTCAGATCGGATCAGTTTGGAGGTGTTTAATAATTCTAGTGCAACAATGTGATAAATATATACCTTCAACGTTCGAAAAAAGCATGGCCAGCTCTTGCTTGGACAATATTTCTTTTAAGGGCTGCATAAAAACCTGTCACATTAAAAATTAGCCCCGTCCGTAGAATCAAATATTCGTGTAGTTGATTATTTTTATTATGTAATTTGGGCATGTTTTTAATATATATATAGCAAACAAATGAGCGTAGATAATCGGAAATGATTCACAAAAAAATATGTAAAATTAATTAAATCTGGCGTAGAACTGACCTCGATAATTATTTTAAGATCTTCAATGTAATTCTCTTCTGTATTATTTAATTCTTTAATTAAACCCGCACGCTTTTGCAGATCAGCCGCAGATAATTCCTTCAAGGACAAATCTGCAGGTATTTTCGACTCTTGACTTGTCATTGTCTTGACCTGCCTTATTCTATATACATTAACATAAGTATAGTCTATATTTCGCTCTGCAAGAATTATCACAACACGAAAACAAAAATCTCGTCAAATGAATCACACGTGAAGCGGCTCTGTCCCAATCCGAATATTAGAGTCTCAAAAACATTGTATTATGTTCAATGGTCCACATAGAACCTTACTACTTTAAAATCAAAATTCCAAAGATTGTTTTAAACAATTTATTAACACTTCGGACAACTACCAGCAAAATGTCCGTTCCCTCCACATTTAAAACATTGCATTTGTTTTTGTTGGGGACAATCGCGCGCCCAATGGCCAGGTTTGTGGCATTTAAAACATGGCTGTCCTCCTTTAGCTGCGGCTCCGACTCTGTTTAAATTCTTTGCTGCATCGAACGTTGACATTGGGGGCTTATTCCCATAACCATTCGCTTGGTTGGAATAAATTTGCGAAAAATAATCTGTTACTGGTGGAGTCGATCCTGGCTGTTTTGGCTTGGCGACATGAATAACTTGCTTTTCTCGTTTAATAGGCTGTGAAACATTCAAGTTGGGTCTATTATAGTTATCCAATTGTCGTTGATAGTTTACTGTATTGATATTTTCGTCCTTGATTACTTCCTGTTTAAGCGAGTCTGCCGTTCCACTTGCGGACTCAGCTTCATCATCTTGATTGTCATTATACTCATCTCCTATGAATTTTATCGTTCCATCAGGATTTTTTTCAAATTTTCTCATCCAGTTCAAAACGTTTTCGTTTGACTTGACTACGCCTGGTGCGAACCCTTGCAACTGCAAGCCCTTTAACGATCGCACGCGACTTAGAGCCACGTATGCTTGGCCCTTCGCAAACACTCCGTCGAGAGACACAATTGTTCTATCCAAGGTCATTCCCTGCAAATTTCATTAGATTAAATATATACGGATACTGTGTGCCGTTTAAATCAATCAATAGACTACCGAGTCTAAACTCTTACTTGACATTTATGAATCGTTAAAGCCCAGGCAAGTTTCAAAGGGATCTGAAACCGAATGCACTTGCCAAGGGAATTCTCGGAAGTAAATGATGCTATAACACAATATGTTATTAATGTAGTGATATAGGAAATACTTTAGTGACCCATTCAAAAGCATACCAGGCAAAATAACCTCTTCTTTGCCGTTAACAAATTTTACGACAGGAATTTGGCCCGGTTGATTTGTAATTATTAATGTTTCCATTTGCGATAATATATTAAATATCTGCTCCCGTATTGTGATTTCATTTTCACTTGCTAACGCCTTTAATTTGTTCAACAGTCCGTTCAGCACCGTTCCACGTGACTCCCACCTCGTTATCACTCCTAATAGAAATGGAAATTATAACATATTATATTTGGAGTCAAAAGGGGATAAGCAATGTCAAAGTGTCAAAGTGTCAACTGATGATCGGGGTGGGTTAGACTTACCTCGAGAGCCATTAACAAGCCTTTTAGAAAAATCTTGGTTTTTTAACAGCATAACTTGCGCGCCAACTTTCAATTGCAATTTTTCCGCTGCCTGAGAATTCTTCCAAAAAGGATCTTGCATCAGCCTTTCTTTATCTCTCTCATCACCACCTCGGTGAAGTGCTCTCCATGTCCAAGCATCTCTCCTCTTATTATAAAATACTGCAGTGCATTTCTTTGCCGCCTCAAGTACTTGATCTAAAGTGACTTTTTTGCGTGGTTTTTCATCTTCTTCATCCTCATCATCACTGTCGTAGCCAAAATAACCTTTTTCGGGAACAATTTCACTTGGTGAAATATATGGATACTCTCCGGGCAATAAAAAATCATTGGCGCTGAATTCAAATTCTTCGCCTGGGAGCTCCCGCAGTTTTGCGTTATTAATTGCATTTACGTCTCTGTTCAACGAAAATAACTTCGTGGGTTCAATTCCATCATCTGATCATTTACCGCAAATCAATTAATCGAACTTTGTGTGCATATGTGAATCTAGTACTCACCAATTTTAAGTGGTTTATCGCAGGTCTTCAGCATCTCAATTGCCTCGGTTGTCACCGTGCCATATCGTATTTCATTCAATATACGCACAAATTCCACATCGTCTTGACGGAACACTTGAGTCAATTCAAAATGATCTTGTGGACCAAAGACCACCCTCCAGTTCTTGGCATTAAAGCAGTGCTTGACACTTATGAATGGAATGTTTGCTGAAGGGTCTTCCGTAGAATTTGTGGACGCAAAATCGTTGCTTAATTGACGTTCAAATTCGTTGGGAACGCTCGCGACTGGAGGCAATTGAAAAAAGTCCTAAAATAAGATTATTTAAATAAGCTACCTTTTAATTTGGGGGTATAAATAATCATTATAGTGTCTAGAGTTTAATTTTAATACTTACGCCGCAAGCAATAATTTGCACACCACCGAAAGGACGAGTTGATCCACGGATATCTTGAACTTTTTGATCAACGGCATCAAATAGCTCTCCCGCGATCATTGATATCTCATCGATAATTAATACTTGCGCATCACGCCATCTAAATTGCAGTAATGAGTAATAATGGTCGTCGAATAATCAAACAACACGAAATTTAAGCTTACTTTTTGCGGGCGTACCACATCTTATTGAAATCTGACATTCTTTTAGGTACACCAATGCCAGCGAATGAATGGAATGTTGTGCCACCAATTTGTTCAGCCGCAATGCCTGGTATTCCAAAACTTTTCTGTCAGATTCGCCAGAAAAATTAATAACGGACCTGTCGACGCAGTAATAGCTATTTCGCTCCATATTTGATGTTCCTCGCGCAGAACTTCTATTATTTTACGCAATAGAAACGTTTTACCGGTTCCTGACAGAAAAGAAAAGTTGATGAGTTCTTATTATAACTTGAAACAAAATTTTTCATATCGTTAATATAACTCACCTGCACTTCCGGTGAAAAAAACATTTCTTCCGCTCTTTACAGCATCTAAAACAGCGTGCTGATCTTTATTTAGATCGCTGAGATCGACACCCCGTTTTTTAGTTTGTTTCACGGCCGCTTCCGTCTTCGGTCGCTTACTTGTAGAGTGACCGTATGCATATTTGTCCGATTCCTCAAGTTTTCTCTTCATGGTGGGCTTCAGATCCAAAATTAATAAAAAAAAGAAAAAAAATTTAGCGGGGGACTACTTTAGCAAAAAAACGGCTAGTTTTATTTCACAACAGAAAAAAATGTCCTCAAGAGCAAGAAAAGTAGCGAATTTAAAGAAAGAATCGTCTCATACCATCAAAGATGTTAAGAAAGACGTCAAACTTCGATCTGTGTCAACAGCAATTTCAGATGCGGTGCTAGCATTAACGAGCTTTGGGTGCGCATTCATGAATACGAATACATTTGCAGGATATTTTGGATTTTTGATTATCGGACTGGCGGCATTTATCGGCACTTGCAAGTTTTCCGGGCTGCATCAGCTCGATTATTTTCACAAACTCGCGAGGTAATAAATTTAAAATATTAAATGACCTTATTTCTTTAGTTTAAATTTTATTGGTAATAATGCATTATTTTTGAGCTATTATGATTCTCTAAGCATTCCACCTCACTCTTTAATTATTATATCTCCATAGTATGACTGCTACAACAGTAGGCGTTCCATTAATAGGCATTGCGTTCCTCCACTTTGAAAAAGACTTCCTCGCTCTTAAATTGTCGATCTACATCGCACTGACCCTCATTTTGGTTACTGGATTATTTTATTTCATCAAACTTAACGCTTGGCAAACAATTGCACCTCTAATTGGAATCATTTCTGCTATTACTGGCGTAAGTACTTACGCGTTACATCTTTGTTCAGATATCCGTAACCTAATTCTGCTTATTTTAAGTGTGTATCTACCTCCCAATACATGGGAGTCATTGGAGCAGTATCTTATGTCATATCAGGTCTGGTTATTGGAACGGATGGTCAGATTGGACCGTTTAAAAGAGTAGATTTGTTCCATTATGGTTTAGCAGCCTCAAATGTTTTACTATCCCTTGCACTAAGCAATGTATTAGCTGTATATACGAATGCATCCAAATAGGATTAAATAATTACATGCAACGAATCTTAAACCTCTGTTAGGATTTGATGCTACGTAACTTTGGTACTATGATTTAGTGGTTTTTACCAGTGTCGATGTATTTTAATTTACTATTAGTGTATAAATTATAACTGTTGACGAGCAAAAAGCATTTCTAAATCATCCATATCGTCGAATATTCTGGGGTTGTGCAGCATTATGGACTTTTTAACAATTTCGTTCGAATTTTATTTAAGTGAATAGTTCTGCAAGCTCCCATTTAAGGCAATTACAACAGAATCATCTCCGTGTGTTTTCTTTGGTGTTGTTAGAACTGGATGCCTCAGTGAATTTATATTACGCTGCACCAAATAGCTTAAAGTAGGATAAGAACCCCTCCTAAACGCGATGGGATCTGTTATTGTCTTATCTGGTACGCCTCTAATAGCCCACAATAATGACAGATCTTGCATCTCGCAAACTTGTGTTTCAATATCCGAAGGAAAATTGTCCAAAAAGAGCTCCAAATCAGACGATGCGCACATTTTCCACGCACAGGTGTCAAATAGACTGTGCACACTAATAGTGCTATCGTGCCTAATAAAACTGTAGCCACAATTCGTCCTGAAAATTTCCTTGGGAAGAAATAACGCCGATTAGCGACACATGCGCATGGTAATTTGATTATTATTTGTTTTTCTAAGAAAAATGATGTACGGATATCAATAGTAGAGAAAAAAAAAAAAAGGTTATCTGAACTCGTAGAGTACTTGACAAATTTATCATTTGCTTACCTTATGAACACATATGAGTTGTCTACGATCGTCTAACGTCAAGTAACAGACGAACATTATTCCAGGCGCCGATTGTTTGATATAAAACAAAAACGATCCGACTGAATTTTGTTTCCGCACTTTCTCTTCAGCTTGAATTGGTTCCAAATAATGGTGAAAATAATTGCAATCCGATAATAATTCTCTTTTTCTGTCCAATGTGTCTTCTATCAAAGACACTAATAACTTCTCGTACCGGTCTGCACTTAATGTCACGGCTTTCGATAACGTATTGATAACAAATTGATTGCCTAATTCAAGTACTTCTATATTCTTATTTGTGCTTAATGATTCTGCTAATGCCGTTAATCCAGCAGATTTGATAAAATTTTGTTTTAAATTGATTTTTCTTAATCGACTCTGCCTATTCTCTCTTAATACACCGGCCAATAATTTCGCTCCTTCATCGCTAATATTATTCGAACTTAAATCTAAATGCGTAATCGAGTTATTCCACTCCAAGCATTTGCATAAATATTTCATCTCTTCATCGCCAATATTCGGCGTAAAATTCACTCTCATAAAACCCTCGTGCCCTTTCAGTACCAATGAAGTTAAATTCGTATTGTAGCGCAACGGCTTAAATATTGTTTTTGCTAAAAGTCTGTCAAACTTGACTAGATCTGGCGCGACATATTCTTCTTCGCAACATCGTATGTAAGTCCTTTTCTCGCATTTTTCGGGCTTAGAATATGTGTCCGGACCTATTCGTATCATAAATCTCCGATTAATATATCTATTCATTGTTTTCTAAGTATCGGCAACGATCGTCGATTAATAATTAGGTTATATGCATATCATTTTAAAATAAATATAAATGCCATTAATTGTGGACTCCGCCGTCCACATGTAAATTTGATTGCCTGATCCAGCCTTAGCAACATTACCTTCTAAAATAGTAAGTGCCCATGTTAAGGATGTAAATTCTTTGTCATTTTCAGCTGATTTTTCGATGATTTTTGAAACGAGCTCGCCACTGTTTTTTTCAAGTGTCAATTTACAACCGACTTCATTTTTTTAATATGAACTAAAACTCTTTGTTATTAAATTTGAATAAATTTTAAATGTAAATAATTGTCCGTATTGTCTGCCGACGCAAATATACCACAGAAGATTTTCGAGGATCCAGGTTACAAATTATTTTTGAGGACTTAGAGGCCAAAAAAAAAAAATTACAATCATTCAACCTTACTAACCTTGATCTAGTTAAATTTTTGCTTATATTTTCTGTGTTCGGGATGTACTTGGCTAAAAAACCGCTTTGCTGCACGAGTTGTGTTAAACTGGCATATATTTGATCCTCGCCATTGCCATTTACGTTCAAAGTAAATCCAGGATATTTGTTATAAATCAAATTATGGCGGATTTGATTATTTTCGTCGACCCACGACATTGCATAGCAACCAGGATGAGAACTGGGCCTAATTAAGAAAGTACCCATATCTTGGTCTTTTAACCTCTCCATGGCATCATCGCGGGATGCATTTCTATGAAACCAAGGCTGATCTATGTCGCTCAAAGTCAGATTAAAGTTGATGGACGAAAACTTGTTCAAATCCAGAATAGCGGCGTTTGCTTGCATATTCCGGGCTTCCTCTTCGTTTTTGTATGCCTTTTGAGTATGTTCATCTTGATTATCGTTCGTTTGGTCGTCGTCTTGCCCAGATTCCTTGCGCTCCATCGAGCAGTTTGTGAAAAAATAAAAAAAAAATACCGAGAATCTGAAATAAAAGGCAATCTTTCTTTTATTTAAATTTAAAGCTTAAACTGTGCGTTTTTTTCTTTCTTCTTCATCTTGTTTATTTTGTTCTTCTCGCTCAAATTGTTCAAGTTTGGGTTTCGTTTCGTTCTCGACGATCTGGACCTGATCAGCATCCAAATCTACAACCTTATTTTCTGGTTGAATATCGACCAATGTGATAGTCTCGCTAGAGAAATACGATCGAGGGTCTTCATCGTTTTCATCTTGATGGGGATTGCGCTTAAAAGTACCAGCCTCAATCTCAGATTCTTCTTTGAGGAGCCTTTCGTGAACATCAGGCGCTATTGTGTCCACCAAAACCTTTTCTAAGATCCATGTGTCACCTTGTTGGAACCCTAAATATTCACAGCAAACGTTAATAAAAGAACTACACACCAATCGCATTATAAAGATCAAGATCTGGAGCAAAAAAAATCATCTCAATTTTCGGTTATTATTACCTCGTGCACGCAGCCACAGACGACTCTTGTCTCCTTTAACATAAGTAGTGTAATGCAAATATTCAGGTTCAGTGGATGGAGCACCAGGGGCACGGGCGCGCCATGAAATAACTTGTTCCATTTGTGGCATAGTAAAATCACCAATATGTTTGTTTAGCAGTTCTCTATTCTTTCGCAATACATCGTGCAAGTTAGGCAAAAGATGTACATCCTCCGAAAGTCGCTTCTTCAAATATTGTTGGAAAGCAAATGCGATACCTTTGCCTACCCAATATATACCAGCACCACCACAATAGATGAATATTAAGGCAGGATGAAAATATTTGAATACAAGTAGCGAAACACCACCCCAGACGACTACTGTGGTGAGGAAACGGCCAAATTTGCGCACAAGTTCATCTGCTCGTTGTTTCTTTTCAGCTTCAGAATGCTCTGTATAGTTTCTGTGTTGCATAACTATGACTCCGTTGATCGAGCCAGATCTAAGTTGAGATTTAATAGTCTTATTTGAAAATATTGATTTGGGATATTCACATGCTATTACGACTTTGTTGGTTGATTTTTTGTAATCATTGAATTTTTTGGCGTTGGTGATAAAGCTTCTGGAGGCGATTCGACCAGTAAATCCGATCTGGGCTTGGTTAGCTGCCAGAGTCCTTATCAATAAAGAACTCGCACGAGCACAAAACATTTTCGAGAAAGCTTGTGCTATGCTTCAAGGACTGGCAATAAAATAAGGGAGTCAATTAACTTGGTCGGTTCTGGCCCAGAACCACCAAAAAAATTTGGACCGACAAAAGATCGGTTTTTCGGTTAAAAACCACAACCAATAAAATGTCGGGCAATGTCGGTTAAGTATTTATTTTACGCTCTGTAATTGCCCGTGTGTCAGTAGAAAATTAATTTAACCGTTAAACTACTTCAAGCAAGCGGATCCACCA
>Ga0209960_1003091_pt1 | contig 15081 bp, 15 predicted proteins | sample ThiBiot_500_plan_2_FD_183947 | JGI IMG/M metagenome (GOLD analysis project Ga0209960, IMG submission 183947) | Wastewater bioreactor microbial communities from Cape Town, South Africa - Thiocy_expt_500_plan (SPAdes) | ecosystem: Engineered > Bioreactor > Thiocyanate-remediating >...
ATTTTCTATTGGCCAATAAAGAAAAAGAACCATTTTGGTTGGTTGATTTTACTGAAAAACGTAAAAAAAAAAAAATTTGTGTTTTTGAAGAAGCAAAATAAATGAATTATTTGAAAAAATCTTGTTTTGATTTTATTTATAATACCATCTTTATAAAACCAAATGTTTTGATCACTCCAAATTGAGGATAAAATGATTAAGAGAGAGAGAAAGCAAAGATTGGAAGGATTTGGGCATCTTGAAAAACAACAAGTTCATCTGCATGATGTTCAGAAATAAATTTCTTTGTGGTGATTGGATACGCTTTTGCAACCTTTCTTTTATCAACTATTTTCAAAGTAATAATAATTGACAAAATGAAACAAGAAAGGAGAAAAGAATCAAATCAAACCAACGGTATAATGTGATTGATAACCAGGAATCCTTGGTTTTCCTTTTAATGAATTTGGTGATAATTCAGGATGTTCTGTGACTGGATAAACATTTCCTATTTATTTTAAATAATTTTTTGTGGATTTATTGATCGAAAATAAAGAGAAACAAAACCTGGAATAACACAACAAATTACAAAGTATTCCTGACTTTGATTGCCAAGTGCTGCCATTTTTGCGTATGATTGTGCATAAGATAAATTTCTTGTGAAATAAACTCCTTTTGTTTGAATTTGATGAAAAATACCTTAAAAATAAAAAAAGAATTAATTTTTTTGAAAAAAAAAACCTTGGCCATAATAACCCTTATCCAATTTAGCAAATGTTGTTAATCCATGTTGACAAATTTGCCAAATATACTTTTCACATGTTCCATGAACCATAGGAATCACTGATGGCTAATTTTTGGAAAAAAAAAAAAAAAAAAAAAAAAAAAAAAAATACAAAATGAAATTGGTTGAGGAGAAACAATGAAAAAATAAAATAAAAATAAAAATTACTTTGGTCCCATCATTCCAATGGAATTCATTAATATAATCATTTAAATCATCCAAAAAAAATGATTTTAACTCATAATCTGATTCAGTTCTCCATGATTGTGATTTAAAATCTTTTGGAGCTTCCAATTCTTTACTAAATAGGATATTTCGATGTGCTTCAAATCCTTTTTTTAAATCTATGTTATTAATTGCAAATATTTCTTTGAGTGTTTGAGTTTCTTGATTAAATCCAAATTTCATTAACATTTCATCAAATTTGTTGTATAGTGGTTTGTCAATGATTTTGTCGTTCTCAAATATACCTAGTTTTTCAAGTTTAATTCCTTTCCCTTGTCTATCCCATCTATCATCAACTTGCATTCCCCAAAATGAACTAATTTTGATTCTCAACTTTGAATCCATTTTAACTTCATTGATATTTTTTAGGTCAAGGTATTCTTCAAATTTTGAATCATAAATTTGTATATGAATATTATTAAGGATTGTAAAAGTAGATCTAATCGATAAATTTAGCTCATATAAAGAAAATGGTGGTGTTACTTTCATTTTTTCTTTTTTCTTCTCAAATATAACTAATATCTCGATTTCTTCTTCACCTACTTGATTAAAAAGTGGAATTAAAAATTCAAATTCAAATTAAATTAAAAAATTACTTGGAAATCCATATTTCTTTCGATATTCAGTTTTGATTTTCAAAGGGTCTTGTTGAAATTGACAAATAATATTCACAATTTCATTATTTTGTTCTTCACTGCTAATTTCTAAACAATTTTTATTCCAAAATGTTTTCCTAATGTCAATTTGAATTCCACTTCCAATTACATATTCAAGAATATTTGAATGTCCATTTTGACAAATTAAATATATTCCAAACATTATTTCATTATTTATTTCATTGATATTATTCTGGTCTTGATATTCATCTTCAATTATTTTTTTGACAATTTCAAAATATCCTTCATGAAATGCAATATAAATCAAATGTTTGTTGATATTTTCATTCTTACATCCTGAATTATAAAGAGGGAATAATTTATCTTCTGATATTTCTCCTTTGATCAGATTTTGAATTTGCTTTTCTCCATTATTTTCATTCTCATTTAATGGAATTGAAAATAAATTTCTTTTATCAACAATGGAATAATACTTTTTAATTGTTGAAGGAAATAAAACTTCTTGATTCCATTTCAAATTTCCATAAAAATGTGTATTAATATATTCAATGGATTCTAAACATGTACTCATTAGTATTTGACATTCTTCAATATTTGGACCTTTAATTAAAATATCCATCATTTTTAATCGATTTGGTTCTCCATGTTTTCTACTATTTACAACTTCATGACTTGTTTGATTTGATTCATTCTCTTGTAAATTTGATTCCGTCATTCCATGCATAAATAATCCAATAAAATATTCTTTTGAATGTTTTAAAATTAATCCTTCATTCCAAATCAAAGGTTCTTCATCAACAACAATCCCGCTCAATAGATGACAAATTAATTGAGGTAAAAATGATGGATGAAACATTAACGTTTTATCTTCAATTTTAATTCTTCTTCCAACATATTTTATTTCATTGAACTTTGATTCTTCATCTTCTTCTCCATTTTTATCTTCGTTCCATTTTTGTTGAGCAAGATCAATTGAATGAATCGGCAACATAGAAGGAAATAAATATTGATTGCTTTCTTTTTGAAAACATAATTGCAATGAGACTAATATTTCACAAAATATTGATTTCCATTTTCCATTTTCTTTTGAAAGAACTTCATCTATTTATTCATTATGAAAACAATTTGTAGAAGGTTAAGATGGAGAAGAAAAAAAAAAACCAATAATTTCATTTGTAGAATAAATGCATTTTGAAGCATTTGGTTTGATAATTTTACTTAAAATATCCTTTCCAAATCTTTCTAAATCAACACAAATATATTCCTTTCCTTTTTCATTTCCATGATTAATATTAATAGATAGAAAATCGTGACTTTCGAGTAGAATATTAATCCAATGTGATCCAATAAACTCATCTGATTTTAATATCGTTCCAATTTCAATTTCCAATTCATTTCTTTCATAAAATATTTGATTCAAATTATTAATAATTTTTTGTGGGATTGAAATATCTGGAATATTCATTCTAAACCCATCCATAACTTTATTCACAATCTTTTCTAGTTCATTCAAAAATTGTTTCATTTCATTTGTTTTTGTTTTTGTACAATCCATCCACATCCATAATGTATTAATAGTTATTGTTTCTTCAAATTCAGTTCTTAATTCATTTACTAATTTTACTAATTTTGTTTCTATTACTTGAATTTTATTTTTATCATTCTCCTTATCTTTATGACTAAATACTATAATTACTTCTGCTTTTTGATTTTGATTGTGATTTTTTGATGATTTTAAATTTAATAATCTTAACCAATACCAAACTTGTTCTTCAAATCCAAAATCAAAAGGATTTGCTAATATCAAAAAAATAGATCTTGAAATCCTTGTAAATAAATGAGTTCCATGATGATATTCTTTTTGTCCTCCAAAATCAATGATTTGAATATTTGTCTTCCCAATATTAACTCTTCTATCAATTTCAACACATTTTGTTTGTAAATTATTTTTAATTGTTTCAGCTTGTTGATTTAATCCAAACCATGATGTTAAAATTGAATCCATATTTTTTATTGTTTGTCTCAAAGTTGTTTTTCCAACATTTCCATATCCTAATAAATAAACTGAAACTGAGTTAAAATCCATTATTTTTCTTTTTCGTAATATTTCATCGATTTCGTTGCACTTTAATTTCGAGATCTTGTTTCTCTCAAGAAGTAAATTGGTGAGGGACGAATTGAATTTTAATGATTTCTCAATGATATTTGCTCCTTTCTCATTGATTTGATTATCTATTTTATTTATTAAAACAAAAACCTTAAAAATAGAATATAGGTGAAAACTTACTTGTTAAATCAATCAACTCTATTTTTTTGCTTTTGTGAATTAAATTAGAAATGGTTTCAATTTTGTCACTAATTTTATTGTTTGATAAATCCAAATTTTGGAGTTTTGCCAATTTAGAAAATGAAGAAGGAATTTCTTGAATTTGGTTGTTTGATAAATTCAAATGGATTAAATTTTGGAAATCTTCAAAAGAAATTCGAATTGATTTAATATTGAGGTTTCCTAAGGATAAGTGAGTGATTTGATCCCGAGTGGTTGCATTCAATGGAAAAAAGTAAGATGGCTTAATTCCAAGGAATCTTGTTACATTTTCGAGAATTGAAATGTTTTCTTGATTCTTTCTAATATCTACAGATTCTAAAAAGCTGGCATATTCCTCTTTTATTTTTTGGAAAAAAAAAAAGAATTCAATCAATCAATGTTCAGGAAAATAATCATACCAACTAAAAGTTGTTTTCTCAATTTGAATCTTTCATGTTGACTCTTTTGGAATAACTCTATTAATCGAACAATCTCTGCATCTTTTTCCTTCATTTTTTGAAAATCTTTCTCACTTTCCCAGCTATATTTTTCTCTATTTCCTCTTTCTCTTGCAATATCAAGTGCAGTTTTTCTAAAATATTTATTTTTTTTATTGATATCTCCTTCTCTTCCATGTGCCAAGAAACATTTCACAATTTCAATGTGTCCATTTTCACAAGCAATATCAAAAGGTGTCCAACCAAGATAATCTGCTTTATTAATATCAACTCTTTGATCATTTAATAATAATTTCACTATATCAATATGTCCTTTATTACAAGCAATATAAAAAGGTGTTTCTCCATATTTATCTGCGTTATTGATATCACTATCGACAACTCTTTTATCATTTAATAATATTTTCACAATTTCAAAAAACCCTTTTTCACAAGCAGAATAAAAAGGTGTTTCCCCATCCCACTTTGCTTTATTGATATCAACCCTTTGATCACTCAATAATAATTTCGCAATTTCAATCTTTTTTTTAGAACAAGCAGTCAAAAAAGGTGTACAACCATCATTTGTTGCTTTATTGATATCAACTCTATTATCATTTAATAATAATTTCACTATATCAATATGTCCTTTATTACAAGCAATCAAAAAAGGTGTACAACCATCATTTGTTGCTTTATTGATATCAACTCTATTAACATTTAATAATTCCTTCATTACTTGAATATGCCCATTTTTACAAGCAATATAAGAAGGTGTTACTCCAGGCATTTGACCAAGGCTATCTCCTTTATTGACATCAGCTCTTTGATCATTTAATAATAATTTTACAATATCAATCTGTCCTTTGTCACAAGCTATATAAAAAGGTGTTGAACCATCATTATTTGGTTTATTAATATCAACTCTTTGATCATTTAATAATAATCTCATAATTTCAATATGTCCTTTGAAACAAGCATTATAAAATGGTGTTCCATAAGGATAATTACTCTCATTTTGCCAATTAATGTTTAATTGTGGATTTTGAAGTAATTTTCGAACTTCTTCAACACTTCCAAACCGACAAGCAAGCCAAAGTTGTTCTTCCATTTATTTTTATTTCATTTATTTTTATTTCATTTATTTGGTTTGTTCTTTCTTTTCCAAAAGAAAGTTTGTTACTTTTTTTTTTCTTTCTGAAAAAGATTTTTATTTTTGGTTGTATCAATTACAGGGAAAATTTTGACTTTCATTTTGTTTTCTGGGAGTTGTGTTTAGCTTTCTTTATCTTCTTCGTCAACTCCACTAATAAAGGAGAGGACATCTTTCTCACCAGCTTTGAATCCAGCGCTGAATCTTGAAAAAAAAAAAGTTGAAAACAAAATAAATAAATAAATAAAATGAGAAAAAAGAATAAAGAAATCAAACGGTTTGAGTGGATCAATTGCTCCATCAGAAATGAAGGGTAATAGTTTTGTTTTCAGATCTTTAAATCCTTCTTCCAAATCTTCTTGATATGCTCTTTGATCAGCTTTCACTAAACTAAATTTTTATTTGATTTGAAAAAATAAAAAATAAATAAATCTTCAGATTTTTGGAAAAAAAAAAGAAAAAAATAAAGAAAAAAAATAAATAAATAACCTTCTGTTTGCATTTAAAGCAGCATACGCGTATTCCAAAAATTCTCTAAAATTCTCTTTCAATAATGCAATTTGATTTTGTGGATAATTTTTGATTTTCTCAGGAGCCAAAAATGTATTAACAATTTCTAAAGGACCAGAATTTACTTGTAACCTAACACTTCCTTGAAGAATAACTAGAATTTGAATTAATCATTAATTGACTATTTTAATTTTTCATAATTTTTTTTTTTTTTTTGAACCTTGTAAATTTTTTGCATCTATTGGGTTGGCATTTAAAGCATTTTTAAAAGCTTGGGATCTATTATGAATAGCTTCTGTTGAAACTTCTAAGGGTGTCAATTCTTTCTATACTCATTTAAAATTAGTTTAGAATTAGGTTCAATCTAAGAAAAAGAAAGAAAATTCAAACCTCTTCTCTTTTAACAACTTCAATTCTTTTTTTAATATAAGGAAAACTTTTTTCTGTTTCAAGGATTGTTTTTCTAATATATTGATCTTCAACACTTCCATGTGATTTTCCACCTTTCGTAAAAGGTGTATCAAAAACGAAGCGTTCTATCATTTTTTATTTATAAAATTTTAGCTTTGAATTTTGAAATAAATAAATAATAAAAATAATAGTACTAATTTTTGTATTCTTTTCAAAATATGTTACTCTATTCTTTAGCTCTTCTTCTGATAAGTAAGGTTCTGCAAATGTAATTTGGATGTGGGCCTAAGAATTTTTTTCAAAAAAAAATTTAATTTTTAATTGAGGGAAAAAAAAAAAAAAAAAAAAGACAATTGTTGGCTTTAATTTAGAAGGATCAACGACTCCAGAGTCATGAATTAACTTCACATTTTCTGCTCCAAATTTTTTTGAATAGTAACCCTATAATGAAGTAATTGTTATTAATGAAATTCGAAAAAAAAAAGTTCAATAAAATCAAAGTTACTTCCAAACGATTTGATATTTCAGCAAGAGGAGTAACAGCTCTTTCCTTATAAATAAATTCTTTGCCATTCAATGTTTGAAAGGGGTTTCCATAAAATGCAACTCGAAAATATGTACCAAGTATACGTTTAGAAGTCTTTTTAAAAAAAATTCAAATTTGAAGCTCCAAGAATTCATTAAAAAAAAAAAAAAACTTACAGTTACGGAATTATAATCTTTATGAAGATCATAATGTGCCATAGAAAGTTTTTCAAATTCTCTATTTTTCTCATAAATTGGGAGTAATAGTTTGTACACATCATTAATAGTTTCAAAATGTTGAGCCTAATTAATTAAGAATAATTATTTTATGGAAAAGGAAAAAAAAAAAAGAGTACTTTTCTAAGGAAATTGATCGCTCGCTCTAAGAAAGTAACTAAACCTTTTTCAGTGAAAGCAGAAGATTCCCCAATTCCTTCACCTTCCTTTATTTTATTTATTTTATTTTATTTATTTATTTATTTATTTGAAGGAACAACTTGAAGAAACTTACAGTTGAGGATTCTACTTCAACAACTAAATTTTCATTAATAAATTTGAAGGCCTTTGCACCATCTGGTAATCCTGCTAAATCAATATCTCCTTTTGTTTTTTTTTGTTTTAATGTCTTTAAACATTGAGAAACCAATGCAGCAGAGTGAAGATTGCAATAGGCAGCCTCAACATAATTTTTATCCTTTTATTTTGAAGAATTTTATTTTGTTTTTGCTTAAAAAAAAATGAAATTGGAAATAAAATTACGCGAAATAATTGTAGTCTTTGAAGAGTATCAAGAGAAGCTAAACGTAAATCTGGTGCATTCATATATCCTTGAGCGATACGATAATGCATATCAGCCATCATTTCCGTATCATCTTGATATTCATTCATTTTAACTGAATCTCTGAGAATCAAAAATAATTTTTGAACAAAATCTTGCACCTACAATCAAATTTTGAATTTTTAATTGATTGAACAGGAGAAAAAAAAAAGAAAGAAAAAAAAAAACCTGTGGTTTGAATTTTGGCTTATCAAATTCTTTATCTTCTGTTGCATATAACTCGAGGGTTGCGAGACTTCTTCGAAGATGTTGATCTTCTGTTAAATTTAATTTTGATAATGCAACAGTTGTTTGAACCCTGACCTAAAAAATATTTTTTATGAATATCCAACATTTAAGATTAAAAAAAAGGAAAAGGGAAAGATACCTTCATAAATTGATTATAAAATGCAGCTTCGAAATTTTTTTTGACTAGTAAATAAAGGAGAGCTGAAGCATGTTGTCTTACAGAAGTAATCATTGATGCACAATGTCTAAAAGAAGGAAAATTAAATATTTCTTGACTTTTTTTCTTTTTCTTTTTTTTTTTCTCATTTTATTCAATAATTCTACCTTAAAACAGCATAGCAAAGGTCACTACAAAAAATTGTACCATCCTTGAAAATTCCATTGTGAAACTTTATAAACCAATTTCAAAAAAGAAAAAAAGAAAAAAAATCCAGTAAGAATAAATTCATAAAATAGAGAAAATAAATCAACAACTTCAAACCTTATAAATAAATTCTTTGACAGTTGTAAATAATTCAAGAAGCATTGATTCACTTGGCTGAATTTCAAGGAATTTGATTAATAATTGGAACATCTTTGCAGTTTGAGCGCTATCATGACTTTGTGCACTTTGGTGAACGAAGAGGACTTCAAAGATTTCAAGAATTGCAGAGCAAACTTCAGTTGCTAAATATCCTTCCTACATTCATAAAATTTTATTTTTTTTTAAAAAAAAGCTTGTTTGAATTATTAAAGAAAAAGAAGAAGAAAAAAGGAAGGAATATTAACCAGTTTTACTTCAGTTTCAAAATCAATATATGGATTTGTAATTCTCTTCTCTATGAATGAATCTTTAATTTTCTTCTTATCACCCGAAATCGTTCCTCTCATAGAATCTTGTTTTTGAAATTCTTTTCCTTTGATACTCGAGCCAGGAGTTAAAGTTGCATTAGAATTTGGAGTTAGAGTTCCTGAGTTTGAAGCTGAAATACTGTGACCACTTCCTGAACTTCTTTGAATAGTTCCTTTTGATGTTAATTGATTCTGTGTCTATTAAATTTTTTTTTAATTAATTTTATTGATTATTGATTTATTTATTAAAATAAAAGTAGTCAATTTTACTTTTCCTTCCAAAGAATTTATTTTACTTGGTTGACTCAAAGCACGTCTTTCATAAATTCTATCACGACCAGGATACTAAAATAAATTAAATCATTTTTTTAATCATTTAGTTCATCATTTTTTACCAAAAGAAAAAAAAGAAACAAAAAGAAAAGAAAAGAATGAATAAATGAAATGAACTTGAAAAATATCGAGAGCAAGACTAAGTAAATCAAGAAAAGATTCAAAGGTAGTCATTGAATTTTCTTTTTTAAACCATTGAATCAACCATTTTTTTTCAATATTTCTTGCTATATAAATAAAAGAAATCAAAGCAAGACGTCTTTCTTGAAGAGTGAAACTTTTTTTTTTTTTTTGAAAATGAAACAAAAAAAATTCATTCAAACAATAAAATCAATAAAATCAAAAAATAATACGTGTAGTCATCAACATTTTCTTCATCAAATTGTTTAAAATGAGCTATAAGCTATTTTTTGAAAAAATTAATTCTTGAACAAAAAAAAAAGAAGGTGAAATTACAATAGTAATGAATGGAAAGTAAATTCCAATCACTCTAGACTTTTTAAGTGGAGAATTATAACGTGGGTCAAGATCATGTTTGCTGAGAACATCTTTGAGTGTGCTTAGTGCCTATCATAAAAAATCCATTTTTTAAAAAAATGGGAGAAGACAAAAATTGGAGGAAAAAAAAAAAAACCTTTGTTCGGATATCTTTGTTGATGGAATCAAGTGCAATTGAAACTTCATAAAGTAATAAACCAGCAAGGTAATGTCTTTCCCTAAAAAAGGAAACAAAAGAAGAAAAGTTATCAGAAATTGTTTTGTTTTTTTAAAAAAAAGAAAAGAAAGAAAGAAAAAAAAACCAAAATTCTTTTTGGAGATTGCCAATGACCTTCTCAAAAGGTTTCTCGAAATAAGTTTTAAGAGGTAAATTTAATGGAATGTAATGTTCATATCCACAAATAATTTTCAAAAAATCAAATTTTAAAGTGATAAGTGAAGGTGGGTCAGAGTAATCAATTGAATCACAATAATTTTGGATCTTGATTTTTTTTTTTTTTAAATGATTTTAATTAGTTGAAGGAAAGAAATAGTAATAATAATAATAAAATACCATTCCAAAGGTAAATTTTCTCTCAAAAAATAGAACACAATCTGTAAAAAAATATGCTAAACTTTGATTGATTTGTTTTGAGCACATTGGTTCATCAATTTTCGATTTGACTTGGTCAATTAAATTTTGGACAACCCTTTCAAGATGTTTGAAGAATGACTCTTGAAACCATTTGCGATCAGGAGTAACTCCTGATTTCCAAGAATGATTTGTTTTCAAATATCCAACAATACTGGATTAAAATTAATTAAACTAGCTTCAGAAATCGAAAATGTGAAAAGAAAAGTTACCTTTTTATAGATAAATCGAAGAAGAACCATGAAAATTGTTCAAGGTGAGTACAAGCTGAATTACTATCATCAATTGCTTTATTCCAAAATTTGAAGATCTGTTCAAAAATATTTTTTGTTGAAGAAGGAGGATTTGAAAATCTATATTGAACATAAGATAAGAGAATGGGATCTTTTTTCGAGGCCAAAGATTTTTGACTATCTATAGTTGCTAAAGTATTTACAATCGCAAAAAAACTCTGAAAAAAAAAGAATGAAAGTATTAAAATTGAAAATGAAAAAAAAAAAAAAAAAAAAATAATAAAAATGAAAAAAAAAAAAAAAAAAAAAAAAAAATGATCAAAGTCAAAAAAAAATACAAATTTTGAAAGTTCTTCACTGGAATTTGCCATAATTTTAAATAATTCATCAAGTATGACTGGACCATATTGAACAATTGATGCTTGGTTACTAAGTTTAAGCTCTACAACAGCCTAATTTTTTGAATGAAATTGAAATTGAAATTTGAATCCTTTAAAAGTAAATAAAATAAAATAAAATAAATATAATAAATAAAAAGGACTTGCGTGAGAATATCTTCTTTTGCAGGTTCATTTAAAGCAGAAAAGAAATTATTTAATTTTTCATCTTGTGAATAAACAGAGGAAACCAATTTTGATCGAACATTGAATAGAGGTTTTTTGTTATCCAAAAACTTTTTTTTTTTTTGAATTTTATTATTGGTTGAAAATATTCAAAAAAAAAAATACTTTTCCAGTTTTTGTATCATAATTCTTTTCAAGAGTTAAAGCAACTGGAAGTGTTTGATCTTGATTTCCAAGGATTCTATTCATTTTTATTTGATAAATCAATTTTTAGCAGAAAAAGAAAAAAAATTTTACTTTCCATCAAAAACTGAAAGCCATGAATATCCAAGAGGAGTCTTAAATTAATTTGTTCATTAGAAAATGAAAAAAAAAAAAAAAAAAAAAAAAAAAAAAAAAGAAAAAAAAAATTCAACCTCAGTTTCTGATTTTCCTTTTTTTGGTTTACAACTGATGTGAAGGAAAGTGAAGAGAATATGGTGTGACTTTGTTAAATTTAAAGGTAATGCAATTTTGACTTCTTCATAAAATTGAGGACTTTTATTGTGAAAAGAAACAGGAACATATGCTTCTGAAACAAATGTTTTGGATGAAGATTTTCCATAAATAGACTGAAATTTGAATTTTTTTAGATATAATAATTCAAATTAAATGGTTTAAAATTACCTTCATTGGTTCTTGGATTTCAAAATTGGAAAAGAATTGAACTTTAATTGCTATAATAAATAATTGAGAAAGAGATTTCTTAATTATTCTTTTTTTCTTTTTTTTTTCAATTGTTTACCAATATTTCTTGCTGATCCAGTTCCTGCCCACTTTCCAAAATTAATCGATAAAGGATAAATATACAAAGTATTGGCGTAATCAGTGTGTGGGTGAACAATAGGATGTTGAGGAAATTCTTCAATTTCTCGAATCAATTTCATATCATTTTCTGTTTCAAATGGCTAATTGTTATGATTGTAATTATGAGAAAAAAAGACAGATTAAGTTCAGATTAAGCTTTTTTTTTGAAAAAGAAAAAGAAAGAAGTACTTTAACTGGGACTAAAAAAGGAGTAAAACAATTTGGAACAACATCATCTGGCTTTATAATTGATATTTTACACTTTAATTCTCCTGGAATACTCTTAAACTTTCTTGAACCTTTTGCATTATGTAATGCAGCGATACAATCCATAAGTTCAATATCAGATATCTAATAATCATTCAATTTTTTGGTCCAAAGGTAATAATAAAATAAAAATAAAATAAAAAATAAGAGGATTACCTTATCTGCTTCATATTTTAAAAGTGGATGAATAGAGAGACCATCATTTGCATTTAGAATATCAAGTTCAAGTTCTTTGTTAAATAAGGGAATTGCAGCCCATAATAATGGTTGTCTATAATGTCCTAATCTAGTACAAAATTCAGAGGCTGTTTCTTTTAATTTTTCGCCTCTAGAGGAAGAAGTATAGCTAATAATAGGAAATATTCATTTTTTAATTTAATTAAAAAAAAATGGGAGTAACTAAAAAAAAATTAAACCGATCATAAGCTTTATCAATTTCCCCTTCAAGAACTTTTTCAACTTTTAAAACAAGATATATCTCAGGATTTGGATAGTTTACCTAATTTATAAGATTTTATTGAATGTTAGAATAAAAAAATAAAATAAAATAAAATAAAATAAAAAATAAAATAAATCACTTGGAATAAAGCTTGTTTTGAAAGAGAGGCAAGATCTTTTTCTGGAAAAAATTTTTTGATCATATCCGAAACATCAGCAGAATTTGTATCAAAGTGAAAGTTTTCTGAAAGTTTTTTTTTACTTTGTAAATCATAAAGAGCCAAAATTCCAAATAAAGGTTCATGTGGAACTCCAACAGTTAAAGATAAACATTCCACTAAGATTCTCTTTCCACTAATGAATTGAATTTTTTTTTAAAAAAAAAATAAGAAATTCAAAAAAGAAAAAGAAAAAAAAAAGAAAACATACAACTGTTCTTTAAAGGGAAGACCGAAAGGTCTATCATCAATAGCATCAATATCAGGTCCTTCCAATTCTCTGAAAAATGTTAAAGCATCATTGGTTCCATTATTTTTGGGATTCTAGATGGTCCAAATTATTGGTTATTTTTTTGTGAAAAGGAGAAAAGAATAGAAAAAAACATAGTCGGATTTTTTCAAGAAATTGGGTAATCTATCATCAGCTTCTGATGATTGGAGGCTATTTCCTTCATTTTCTTCTTGAAAAACAGCTTTTGCACTTGGATTTCCAGATTTACCATCACCTGTATTTTTTTTAAAAAAAATAAGAGAATTTTAAAATGGATTTTCAAATTTATTGTTCTTGAATGAAATTGACCTTCAAGATCCATTTCAAACCTTTGAGGATTCTTCTTTGTATCAATGAGGAGTGGATCATTTTTCTTTAATTTTGGATACTTTGAATACTCAATACTTTCTTTTTTTAAAACAGTCCAATCATCTGTGTAAAATTTAAAAATATCTTTCATATGAACTGGTAAATTGACTTCTTGAGCTTGTTTCTTTTTTATTTTATTTTATTTGTCCAATTTTGATTGAATCAAAGAGAAATCAAAAAAGAAAAAAATACAGGTAAACTGGATCTTAGAGTCCTTAATTCTCTGGGTACTGTTTGAAGAGCAACATCATTTTGTGGAAAAAGAACAAGAAGATCTTTCAATTCATCAGATTTAAGTTTCTATCAAAATAATTGAGATATTAGGGAAAGAAGGGGGAAAAAAAATCAATCAAAAAGAAAAAAAAAATTGTTTTACAGGTTCTGCTTCTTTCAATTTTTTTTCATAGTCTACAGCCTCAATTTTTAAATCCTTTATATTTTTTTTTTGGAATAATATAATTAATGAATTACAATATTAATATTATATTTCGTAGAATACCATTTGAGCAGGTATTCTGGTTCCCTCAAATTCAGGTGTTGCAGTCAAATTATTTGTTCTCAACTTTTTTTTTAATTTCAAGAAAAAAAGAAAGAAAGAAAATTAAGCTCGAATTATTCAAGTAGAATCATAACAATAATTCAAACCTCTGCATTATCTGAATGTTTCTCTCTTATTTCAACTGCAGCTTTTGTTCTCATTTCCGCAGCACTTGATTTAGATTTCATGGCAGCAAACTTCTTCACTTGAGAAGTTGCTGTTCCTCCATTCTTATCCATTTTGTTTTTTTAAAAAAACAGAACTATCTATCAACCTAGCAATTATTCTCTTCAATTACTATTCAATTCAATTGAATTTAATAAATAAAAACAAGCTCTTTTACCTCCAACCTTTGAATGTTCTCTCCGATTTTACTTTACAACAATAAACAGTCCAAAGAAAATCAAAGACAAGTTAGTTGAACCTATAATATAATAAAGAAAGTTAATTTCATATCTAAATAACTATAAAATAATTAATATTAAAAAACAAATGAAAATAATGAAAATAATTAAAGAATTGTTGATCCTGTTGTATTGTTCCATTGAATTCAAATAAAAACTCAAAATTAAGAAACTTAAATATAATTATACAATTGAAATTATAAATTAAAAAACAAAATTCAATTATAAGATCTTATAAATCTATCAATCCAAGATCATCATCCTCTCTCCTTATTAATTTTCAACTAAAAAAGAGGTCGTTGGTCAATTTTCATAATTCAAATCCTATCCCAATTTTCTCCATCAATTCTTACTTTCCTCAAATTCTATCCAACAAATATTGATCTTTTAATACTTTTTTTATGATTTGAGTTTGATTTCGTGATGATTTGAAATGATTTTGTGATGATTTTGAGATGATTTGAGATGATTTTAAAGGAAAAATAAATAAGAAATATCCTTGACTCGTACCCAGTCCCATTAATTTTCGAAAAAAAAAAAATAAAATAAAATGAAATGAAATCAAACTTTGAGAAATTGAAAAAATCAAAAGAAAAGAAAAAGAAAAAAAGAAAAAAAGAAAAAAG
>Ga0209960_1003097_pt1 | contig 15067 bp, 18 predicted proteins | sample ThiBiot_500_plan_2_FD_183947 | JGI IMG/M metagenome (GOLD analysis project Ga0209960, IMG submission 183947) | Wastewater bioreactor microbial communities from Cape Town, South Africa - Thiocy_expt_500_plan (SPAdes) | ecosystem: Engineered > Bioreactor > Thiocyanate-remediating >...
ACTATACAGGACTTACTTCCCTATTACTAAAACAAGTCAGGGAACTGAACTTCACTCATTCATTCATTTCAATTACTATTAACACAAATGGATTAGAATAAATGAAGCTGGTAATTGATTCTTGAGGTTTTCAATTCAAAATTTTCAAAACTGAATTTTTTTTTGAATTTTTGGTCTCGAATTATCGAAATTCAAGATGAAGCTTCATTATCTTTTTGATTTATTTTGTTTTGATATTTCTTCATTTTATAACATGTTGATAATAAGAATCTGAATTTGAAGTCTTCATTGAATTCACATTTATAAATACTTGACACTGCGAAAATCAACACCATGTCTTGATCTTCTTATTCTTATTCCATGGATTTCATTTTTTAAAATTGTTGAATCAAAAGAAACTTTCAGATTTTGAGAATTTAGAAATCAAATTTGCAAAGTATATAGAGTAAATATCAAGTGTTGTTAGTAGTTGTTGAAAGGTTTTTGGTGTTTGATAGTTGAACATCTTGTGGTTGACCAAAGGCTTCAGACAAAAAAAACGGGTGCTCAAGAAAAAAGAAAAAAAAACTTTTCAACGGCACATTTCCTCAAGTATTTTCTCTTTCAAAAATTCTAATTCTCAATAGATCTCTTCAATATCATTCAATATTATTAAATTTTAGCAAACAACAACAATCTTTGTAGTGTTGAGAAAGTGTTGGAATAGAGTTTTTTTTGTCACAAAAAAGAAGTTTTAAAAAAAAATGCTTTTTAAAGAGACGTATTACCCAGAGTTTCAACGGTTCGAAGGACAGCAGCCAGTCCAGATAGCTATTCCTTCACAGTTTGCTCCTATTGAATTTGATGTGAAGTTTAGACCTTATTCTTCCTTTTTACAATTACAAAATGGATTGATTCATTATTCTACAAATGATGATATCTTGTTTCTCTCTATTGGTACATTAGATCTCTTTCCCTTTTCTCTTTCTTTCTTTTTTTATTTTTTTTAAAAAAAATGTTTGAGAAATGAACTAAATACTTCAACATTAAAAAGTAAATTCAAATCAATCAATCATGTTAAAATTCCCTGCACCAATTCTACCAACTGTTTCAGTTCATGAGGAAGTAGGATCTCAAAAACTTTATGTCTTATTAGTAACATTTGATGGAGTTGCTTACCGTCTCTCATTTAATCCTGATAATTACTTTCGTCAGAAAACAATTCATAATATATTTGATTGGTATGAATTACTTTAGAATTGAATATTCAAAATTATATTATATTATATTATATTATTAGGTGTGAGCCATATGTTTTAAATCGAAGCTTAGCTGTAAATAGTAGAGAGACACCAATGATACTTTTTGATTCACCAGATATAGATACAATAACCATTGCTTATGAAGATGGTTCAATTGCCTTCGTATTATTACCTCAACAACTTTATTCATCAAAAAAAGAAGAGATAGAGATTAGACAAGTTTTTTTTTTTTTTTGATATCTATTTCTTTTCTTTTTTAATTTCTTTTTTTTTTTTGGTCAAATAATTGTTTTAAAAAAAATGATATGGAAACTTATCAAATTTTAAAAAAAAGAACTCAGCAATTGGAAGACTTGTAACAGGTTTCTTACCTGGAGCAAAAGGAAATCATTTATTAACTCCAATCTCTCTTATTGCAATTAGCCATGTTTCAGAACAAATTACTTATGCATTTACTCTTTCAGTGGATCGAAAACTTAGAATTTGGTCACTCCATTCAAGATCCTGTCTTCATGTTATAGATTTAATGGAAGGAAATGATAATATTCCCTCTTATCTTCAACCCATGCCAAAAAATTATCTTCATATCTCTGCTAATTCAAATGAAGATAATAAGTACCAATTGGCTGTTTTTGCACCTCTCCCTACTCAATCCTTATTCAAAATTTATTCTTTGGAAATTGATGGAAATGATCTTAAATTTGAACTTCAAAAAGAATTAAGTTCTCCAATTGTATCTAAAGAAGAACTTCTTGACTTTGGACTTATGTTAAAATCTAATACTTTAGAAGGTTTTCTTCTTCTTCTTCTTCTTTTTTTTTTTTAAAAAAAATACCTATTTTAGAACCTGAGGATTCATTATGGACTCTATGGGAAGGATTTAAAAAAACTTCAGTATTTTGTACTGTTTTAACTCCAGGTTTTTTTGTTTTTTTTTTTCCCCTTTCATACCACTTAAATCATTTTCATGATTTTTTTCTCTTTTTCTTATTTTTTTTTTGAAATTCAATTTTCAAGAGAGTTCAAGAAATCCTAGATGGATTGAAGTTGTAATGTGTGAAAAAAGTGAGGTTGAGTTAGGAGATCTTAATCAAATTAGACACTTTTCAAAAAAAGATATTCAAGAGATCGTTCTTGATCACATATTTTCACCAGGAAGATTTTCTATCAAAGTTATTCTATCAGCATTAGAAACCTATAGAGGCTCACTTCCTTCATCTTTAAACTACAAAAGATTAAAAAATATTGTAATTGAAACTGTATTACATGATCTTCAAGATAGCTCAATTACTGAAATTTCATCAACACAATTCCAAGTTTGATTTTTTTTTTTTTTTTTTCAGAACCAAAAGAAGAAGAAAAACATTTTTTGGAAAAAAAAAAAAAAATTAAAATTAAAATTCTTTTTTAGGAAAAATTAAATAATGCATGGATAAAATTTGCAAACCAATGTATTTATCAATATCAAAGATTCAATGTTTGTCTTAGTTTATATATTTGTCCAAGATCACACATGATTCTTCTCCCAAAAATTGAAGGACTTTCCCTTATTAGACAAAGCTCAATCCCAGAGTTATTAGCATCTTGTCTCTCACCAGATGTAGATTCATCATATCTCCTCTTTATTCCTGAAGATCCTGTTGGAATGGCCTCTAAATCTATCTTTAAAATTCCTGATCAAATCTTACCAAAGAAAATTAGAAAATCAATCAATACATTTTTAGATATAGTAGATTTTCTAAATTCAAGTGTTAACCAATCTCATTTATCTGATTTTAATGAAAACTTTGCTCAACACCTGGTAATTTTTTTTTTCATTTCTATTTTTTGTTTTTTGTTTTCGTAATTTACTTAAATCTTCCTCCAGGTCAAACCCCTTTTTATTTCTGAAGATGATTTAGCAACGGAATTTTCAGATATTTTCTTTTCTTTAATTTCTGACAAGATATCATTTAGTCAACAATTTATTGGAATCTTTGAACCAGATGAAACAAAAATTGATGTTACTTTCTTTTCTTTTCTTTTTTCTTTTTCTTTTTTTTTTTTTTCAATTTTCGTTTCATTGTGGTCCATTGAATTAATTATTTTTCTTTTCTTCTCTTTTTGTTATTTATTTTAGGATTTCTTTAGAAGTATGATAAATTTAATAAGCTCCCTTCCCGATGGTTTCAATTCATCTCAAAATGAAGCACTTGGTCTCTTCCTTCAAAATTTCCTTGCAAATTCACTCCAACAAGTATTTTTTTTTTAAAAAAACAAAAACAAAACAAAATCATTGATAACTATAACTTTCAATATTTTTTAATAGATGGTCATGAGCTATTATGAATTAATCAATTACCTTGTTTTAATCTTTTTAATTACAAGACGAATTTCTAGTTCAATCGAAAGATTTATCTCCCCATTTTTACAAATTTTATTTGATCTTGTTAGATCTTGTTACCTCATAAAAAACCTTCAATATCAAAGTACAATTGAAAAAAATGACTCAATGACTCAAAACCCATCAAAAAATTTTGGTATTTATTTATTTATTTATTTATTTATTTTTAAAAAAAATTCTTTTTCCAAAAAAAAATAAATAAAATAAAATAAAAAATAGGAATTCCCTTTAATCAAAGCTCTCTTTGTCATCACCCAAATATTTTTCACCAACTTATCCTCCAATTCCCAAAACAACTTTCTTCTCCTTTCTCATTCCCACTTAGTTTCACTTATTTCGCAGAATACTTTTTAAAAAATCTTGGCTTATTTTCACAACGAAAAGAAGATAGATCTATTGCATCATTTTATTTATTATATCTTCTTGAACAAAATTCTCAAGATACTTTATTACTTGATACCTCTCGATTAATTCCAGTTAAATCACAACCAATTTTATTTTTAATGGGAAAAGCTTACCTCCATTTGGGAGATTTTTACAAAGCTCAAGATTATTTCATCAAGGCTTCAAATTTAGGTTTTTTCTTTTTATCTTTTTTTTAATTATTTTTTTCAAATTCATTTCTGAATAATTCTTTTTGTAGATCAAGATTTTCCAAAAGGACTTCTCCCTTATCTTACAAATGAAAAAGATTACCTCCTCCATCTTATCGAATTGTATGAAAAATTATCCTTACATGATTTTGTTGTTACATTTTCAAAGAAATGTTTGACCATTATTTCAAAGAGTGTATGTTTTTTTTTTTTTTTTTTTTTTTTTTTTTTTTATTTTTTTTTTTTTTTTTTTTTCTTTTTTCTGCTCTTTTCTTTTCTTTTCTTTTGGCTTAAAAAAATCTCCTTGATTTGATCAATAGGAATCACCTGAAGAAAAAGATTTAGTTCCTCTTTTGTGGACTAAAATATTTATTCATGAACTAGAACTTCATAGATTTGATGAAGCTTTATTTGCAATTATTGCTAATCCAAATATAGAAAGGTTTCTTATTTTTATTTTCTTTTTTTTTCCGCTTTAAAATTATGATTGTGAAACTCAACATCAAAAAAAAAAAAAAAGAAAACATGATTGCTTAAAGAGATTTGTTACAATTCTTTGTGAAGAAGATCAAATTGAAAAATTATGCACATTCCCATTTATTCACCTTCAAAATGAAGTAGAAAGGACATTAGAATTCAAGGCTCGTAATAGCTCTCTTCCTTCATCCCCAAATTATTATAAAATTTTATATTGCTATCATACTTGCAAAGGGAATTTCAGAAAAGGTATAACTTATTTGATCAACATAAAAGTATTTGGTTTTAATAAAATCATTAAATAATCAAGCTTGTCGAGCTATGTATCATTATGGTCAAAGACTTGCCACTGAGACTCAAAAATATTCAATTGAAACAATTTCTGAAGAAACAAAAGCGTATATGACAGCTTTAAATTGTATCCTACTTTTAAGAGAAGATAATGCATGGATTTTAGGCCAACAATATTCTTCGTCTAATCATGTTATTTTTATTTTTATTTATTAATTATTTATATTTTTTCTAAATCATCATTTTTTTCTTTTTTATTTCACAAAAGACACATCGTAATTCAATGGAAACTGATCCAGGTTAATCTCATTTATTTCTTTTCTTTTCTTTTTTTTGACTAAAGAATCGTTTTAAAATGTAATTTTAAATATTTTAGATCTAAATGTTGAAATTTTGGATGTTGACGAAATTAGAAAAGATTATTCTTTGAGTCTTGCAAAACTTACTTTAGTTCAATATATTCCCTCACTTCAAGAATCTCGTTCTATTTATTGATTTTATTGATTTAAATCTTTTTTTTTTTTTTTCAGATCACCTTCTAACAATTTTTCTTTTCTTTTCTTTTCTTTTTCTTTTCTTTTTTCAACAATAGCAATCCCTTTAAATCCTTTAGATACAATCTCTCTCCTCCTTCAAACTGGACTTTTTGATACAGCAATGACTACTTCTTGTTTGTTTAAAATTGATTTGGATCCTATTTTTGAAAAACTCACTCAAAAATGTCTCCTTGCACCACAGTCAACAAATCCAAATGAACCCTCTATTATCTGGGAGGATACTAAATTTTCTATTTATGACGGATCAGAAACTGAGAGATTATGGAAATTGCTTCAATATTACTTAGATAAATATGACTCAAAAAATACTCAATTCAGATATCACGAACTTGTAATCAATTTAATTTTAGCAAATTCAAACATACATCTTCCTTCTTGGTTGATTTCTCCTTACATGGTTGATTTATTTATTTCGAATCTATTTTTTTCAAAAAAAAAAACTGAAAATCAAAATTAAATTAAAATTAGCCTATAGAGGTTCACATTGCTGAAAACCCAGGAAAACCACTTAAAGATCTTCCATTAAAGGGACGCATTATTGGCAACCCTTCAGATCTTTTGAGATGTTATATAAAATATGATTTAATAGACTTAGCTGTTTCTTATACTAGATTGCTTATTAAAACTGCGTTAACCCAAAATGAAGTAAGAATATGATTTCTTTCTTCCTTTCTTATCTTTTTCTTTTTCTTTCTTCCAAAAATGATTACTAATATCATATTTTTAATCATAGATCAACAAACACTCTGAAAACTCCTTCACTCAATGGCTTCCATACTTTTTAATAGACCAATTACTTTTAACTCTTGAAAAATCAAAAGATGAAAAGAGAACCCTTGAAAAGTCAAGAATTGAAAAAGAACTCAAAATTTTATTCCAACAAACAAAGAACATTTCAGAAGCTAAAATGGCAAAAATAAATTTCGGAAATTAAAAACTCAATAAGAATTATCGGATTTGAATTCTATTTATTTATTTATTTTCTTTCTGTTTTTTTTTTTTTTATTGAGATTTTTGAATTTTTGAATTTTTGAATTTTTTTAACGGTTTTTTTCTTTCAGTCCTCCATGTTTTTTTTTCAACCATCTTGAGAATCTAGATTTCAAAACGTTTCCCAGGAATCTCCATGACCAAAAAAAGTATTCTCCGTTTATTGAACCCCTTGGAGTTTTGAATTTTTTCTCTTTTTTTTTTTTACTTTCTTGTTTCATGAAATTTGAAACTTACCCAAATATCAAAACACAGATTAAAAAAACTTTCAACAAATAAAGAAATCGATTAATTTAATTTTGATTAATTTCGAACACACAACAAAGTCAACCAAATAAAAATCAAAATCAAAACTGAAACAAAATAAATATCAATAAAACAACAAACATAAATATCTCATAAATAAATAAAGAAAATATGAATATAAATAAAATTCAATAAAAAACAAAGTTTATTGATGTTGATTAGTTGCAACTGAAAAAAAGAGAAATTCCAAAAGAAAAAATCGAGAATTTTTTTTAATCACTCAGTTACAAAAAAAAAAAAAAAAAAAAAAAAAAAAACACCCCTTTTTTGCCTCTTTTTTTCGGATTTTTTGGAAAGAAAGCTTTATTTTTTTTTATTTTCATTATTTATTTATTATTTTACTTTTATTTTTCTCTTCTTCCTTCATTTTTAGATTCACTTTGTACTATTAAACCTTATTATTTTCCTCAAAAAAACTCATCACAACTCACTCAAACTCTTAATTTAACTTATTTTTTTTTGAAATAAAACTTTTGTAAAACAAAACAAAAAAAAAAAAAAATGGGATATCAAGACTATGTTCTTGATGAACAATGGTTCACTATTTCAACCGCAGAGTATGTAGTGATAGGCATAGGGGCTACTGTTCATTTTATTAACTTACTAGTCGTATGTTTTGTACTTTATCATAGAGATTATGCTCCTTTGAAAGTGAGACAAATACCTCTCGTGATTGTGGCTCTCTTTTGTAAGTTTTTGATTTCTCTTTTATTCTTATTCTCTTTCTTTGTTTGTTTGTTCTTTAATCTTCTTTTGTTCTTTATTTTTTTAATCTTTATCTTCTAATTTGATTTGGATCATTATTCTTCTCTTTATCTTTATTGTGAAAACCGATTTAAATTTTACAAAAAAATAAAATGAAATAGCTGGCATAATTTGGTGGATTGGAGCTCTGGTAATATTTTTTTTAAAAAACTTTACAAACTTTTTTTAAATTTTAAGTCAAATATATTTATTTTGAATTTGAAAATTTTTGAATAATTTTTTTTTATTAACTTTGAATTAATAGACAACTCTTCGGTTAATCGACCAAACAAATGTCCCAGCTCTCTTAATATGTGACTTCTGGGCAGGTTAATTTTACTTTTTCTCTCATTCCCACCCCCCTTTTAAATTCAAGCAAAAAAACAAATCGAAAAAAAGTTCAAAAAATCAAAAAAAAAAACAAAAAAAAAAAAAAAAAAAAAAAAAATAAAAAAAAAAAAAAAAAAAAAAAAAAAAAAAAAAAAAAAAAAAGTTTGGGTTCAACTTGTTTTTGGATTATGTCTTTGGACTTCTTGTTTGTTATATCGTCTTTGGAAACTTTATTGGATTGCAATTTTATTAAAAGCAGCAGATCAATGGAAATTTCGTGCCAGTTTTTTGATGTTTTGGTCACCAATTATTATTTATGGAATTTTTTGTAGTATTTTTAAAGTTGGTTCGTATTTTCTTTTTCACTTTTGTTTTTGCTTTTTGCTTTTTCCTTTTTTCTTCCCTTTTTTTTTGCAAAAAAAAAAAAAACATGATTTCTCTTTCTAAAAAGATGGACCTGTTTTACATCACACTGGAAATGAAATTTGTGAATTTGAAGATGTCCCACTCTATTGCTTTTTTATCATTCTTGCTGCTGATTTATTCGCATTAATCGTATTTATTTATTTATTTATTTATTTATTTATTTATTTATTTTTATTATTATTATTTTTTTGGAATTTATTTTTTTCGTAATGTAAACTCTCCATTTTTTTTCTTCAGTTTTTCCTTGTCCGTCTTAGGAACCTCAAACAAAAATATCTTCAAGAATATAAAGAAAATTTAATTACTTTCTTTGTGTTCACAATTTGTTATGTTGTCTATCTTGTTCTACTTGGAACTCAAAGTCAATTTTATATTTGGGGACGATGTATCAATACAATGATTGTAATTTTCTTTTTTTTCCCATTTTAATTTAATTTTTCTTGATAAACCCAAAAACAAAACAAAAAACAAAAAATCAATTAATAAAAAGGTCTTGTTGGTTCCAACATTAGCATTTTATGTCACCATAGGGGCTCCTGCCGTTCATTGGTAAGATCATTTCATTCTTTCTTTCTTTCTTTTCATGTTTGTTCCTTCAAAAACTGAAAATCCAAAAAAAAAAAAAAAGTATTTATAAGAGAGAAGAATATTACCAAGCTTTCATATCTCAAATGAAATCTTTTTCAGTCTCAACAGACAGACAAAAGAAAGATGATGTTTTTGATGCTGCTGTTGCGATATCAGAAATCAATGGAGAATCTTCAAATGTTTGATTATCAAAACTTGTATTACTTTTTGTTGAAAAAACTGGAATAAAAACATTCTCAGTCCATTTGTAATTATGATAACAAAAAAAAATCAAGAAATCTCAATAATTCAAAAAGAAAAATCTTGATAATCCACACTTCGAAAGCTTCTAAAGATCTATTCACCACAAAGTTCATAAAGCACAACTATTTTATTGTCTAAGCAAATTGCTTGTTTGACTTCGCTTTCTAAGCAAAAGAAACAAAAAGAATGTTCCGAATATTGTCCACGTGGATAATGGAAAACTATAAATACACCTGAATTTTTTCCCTTTTTTTTTTTTTTGCAATCAAAAAATTTTAAAAAACAAGAACATTATAAACCAAGAAGAATTAGAAAAATCAAAAGGTAATCTCTTCACTCTTATTCTTATTTTTTATTTGATTTTCTTTTATTTTTTTTCCTTTTCTTTAATTTTCTTTTCTTTTTTTTGTTAAAACTTTTCTTTTGAATTCTTGAATATTTTTTGAAATTCCTTTGTAATTTTTTGAAAACAAACAAACAGATGTCAGGAAAGAAATTGATTGTCGTATTTGGAGCAACAGGACACCAAGGTGGAAGTGTTGTTGAAGCTTTACAAGCCACTGGAGAGTTCAATATTAGAGGAGTCACAAGAAATGTTGAAAAAGCAAAAGAAAAGAATCCAGAAATTGAATGGGTTAAAGCTGATCAAACCAAACCTGAGGAACTCAAGAAAGCTTTTGAAGGTGCATACGGAGCCTATGTTGTGACAAACTTTTGGGATAAAGAGAGCATGGGTAGAGAAACTGAAATTGGAACCAATCTTGCCAAAATTGCCAAAGAAGCAAATGTCCAACAATATATTTGGAGTACTCTCCCAAATGTTGAAGAAATTTCTGGAGGAAAAATTTCTGTTCCCCATTTCACTGATAAAGCCAAAGTAATAATTTTTTTCTATCTCTTTCATTTAGTTTTTTTGATTTAAAAACAAAAACAAAATATTAACCTTTTTTTTTTAATTTTTAAAGGTTGATGATGTTGTAAAAAGTCTTGGCTTTCCATTTTATACTCTTTTCCAAGCTGGATTTTATTGGCAAAATTTCAGTATGTTTGGAATGGCTGTCAAAAACGATGATGGATCATACACTTTGAGAATACCTTGTAAAGAAACTACAAAGATTGCAGGTTGTGATATTGGAGATACTGGCAGTGTTGTCCTTCAAATTTTCAAAAACCCAGAAGCATACAATGGAAAAATTGTTTCATTATGTGGTGAAGAGTTAACTGCTGGTGCAATGAGAGAACTCTTTGAAAAGAAAACAGGAAAGAAAACAACACTTGATCTCACTCCACATGCAGGATATCCTGGTGCACATGAAATGGTTTGTTTTTATTTAATTCGTTTTTTTTAAAAAAAATTTATTTTAATCTATTTCATTTTATTATTTTAGAATGATATGTTCAATTACTTTGACACTCATGGATACTTTGGACCTCATGATAAATCAACTGGAAGAACTGCAAATCCAAAAATTAAAACTTTTGCTCAATTCCTTGAAGCTTCAAATTTTTAATGAATTCACAAATGTAATAATAAAAACAAAATCCAAACAATCATTTTCCTTTTCTTTTCATTTCTTTTCAAATTTTTTGATCCTCAAACATTTGAAGATTCTCCAATGGTTTTGATCCTCGAACATTCAAAATCACCTTTCCCTTGTTTGTTGAGATCTCAAAACTTGTTCATATTCTTCTCTCTTATAAACACTTTTTTTTTTTTTTTTTTTTTTTTTAAAACTTGAAGTCAAATATTGAAACTTCTTGATCAATATTACTTCAGATATAATATAAAGAGAAAAAACAAGAAGTCAGAAGTTTAAAAAAAACAACTACAAGAAATCAGTTTAAAAAAAACAACTACAAGAAATCAGTTGTTTTTTTCAAAAAAAAAAAGAGAAAATTGAAATGGACACCTACTCATTTTCGTATAAATAACCTTTCTTACCTTCCCTATTCCAACCTTATTTCAATTCCGATTTTCAACTTCAATTTCATTCTCATTTATATATTCACTTCATTTCATTTTTCATTTTTTTAAATGTTCGTTTTATGTTTTTTTTTTTTAGGAACTTCTCTCTAGATTCCGAAGTAAGTTCCGTTTCAGAAGCATCACTGTAACCCATTTTCATTTCTCTATTTTATTTCTATATATGATTGATTCATTTTCTGTTAATATAGAGGGTTTGGAACAAGACATAGAGGTTTTCAACAAAGTGACTCAAAGAGAATAGAAAAGTATGAATTTCACTTTCAATTTTTGATTCGTTTCTTTTATTTTTTGTGAACTAAAAAAACAATTAAATTAATTATTGTTTTCAAAAAAAATATAGAGATAAACTTTATTTAATTCAAAAAGATGAGATAGATTCACTCCATAAAGTTGTAAAAGAGACTACAAATAAAGTTGTTCAGATGAGTAAATCAAATGAAGAGTAATCTCCTTTTTTTTTTTCCTCCCAAAGAAACATCTATCAATAAAGATTCGATTACAATTAATTAAATAGTAAAATCGTTGCTCTCAAAAATGATTTTAATCAAGAAACAGATAGCTTTTTAAGAGAGAGGAAAAAGAGAGAAGAAAAACTCTTACAAGAAAATATCCAAGTATATCTATCTCTATTTTTTTTCTTTTTTTCAATTTTATATTTGATTGTAACTTTTTTTTAAATTCTACTATATTTTTTCATTATTCCATTAAGCTTAAGAATGAAATTGCTCAATTACAAAGAAGTAAAGAAGGTCAACCAACTCATGATTTAATTCTAAATAAAGATCAAAATATTGCAAAACTACGTTACGATCTTGATCTCTTAAAAAAAGATATTCAAGAAAAAGGTTGGTTATATACCCATTCTTTGACAATTTTATTTTATTAAACAAAAAATTTTAGACGAGAAAATTACTTCATTAGAAGCTGAACTTGAAAAAGATAAAGAACTCTTTAATCAAGTTGAACAAAAGTTTTTAAATTTTCAAAAGAATTTAGGACAAGATGATCTTTTAGGTATTTTTCTTTCTTCTTTCCTTTCCTTTTTTCTTTTCTTTCATTTTAAGAGTATCTTTTATGATAGATCAAACTGATGAACAAATGGAAAAGAGTATTCAAATTATTTCAGAAGAACTTGAAACTGAGAAACAATCAGCCCAGAAACTGACTGGTGAATTAACAAAAACAAATTCTCGAGTTAAAAAATTAGAAAAATCACATCCAGAATTTCAACACAACAACTCCACTGAACAAACTTCTAAGAGTCAATTATATGATGTAAATTATTATCAATGATCAATTACAAATCACAAATCCTTAAAAATTTCCAAATAAAAAAATAAAAATAAAAGGATATTGATAAATCAAGTTTAAAAAGTGAATCAATTTCAAAAGAACACTTATGGAAAATGTTAAGAGATTATGGAGCAAAAATTGAAGGTTTAACAAAAAGTATGGAATCACTCAAACATGAAAATGAACAATTATCTTCTCAATTAGGTTCGTTGAATTAAAAAACAAAATTTTTTTCTTTTTTCCTGAATTATAAATAACACTATCTAATCTAGAAATTACAACTCCAATTCGATCAGGCTACATACAAACTTCAACTTTCTCAATGACAAAAGAGAAGAGTTCTTCACTTAAATCTAGATATACTAGTGATGAGAGTCAGGGACGATCATTAAGAAGGAGAAATCTATATGATGGATTTAGAGTTCATTCGAGAGATAAAACTTCTGATGGAGATTTGAATTTTGATACTGATTCTACGATTTCTATTGAAACAAACACTTCAACTTTAAAATGGGCTTTAGCAGTCAGTGAAGACCAAAATCAACTCTTAGAATCAAAATATCGACACTTAAAAAAGAAAATACAATCAAGTTCAAGAAATGATGATCTCAAAAAAGATATCGTAAATTTTTTTTTTTTTTTTTTTTGGAAAAAGAAAAAATCTCATTAAAATTTTTTAAAACAATAGAAAAAACTTCAAGAACAAGTCCAAATTTTACAGATGAGTCCAACTAAATCAAGTTAATAATTACTCATATTTTTTTTCTTTTCTTTATAGCAAAGTAGAAAATTGAAACTAACAAATTTGTAACGAACTATTGAAATAAAATTGTACCCTTGAGTTTTGGCATCAAAGTTTTAAAAAACTAAACTTTTTTCAAAAAAAATCTTGAGTGTTTGTAATCGTTTTATTATAAACGTTGAATTTTTTTCTATCTATCTCACATTCCGTTTTCTCCTGATGTTAATAAAGCTGTCCTTAAATTTTTTCTTGCAACTTTAGCAAAGTGATTTTTTGATCTTACAGGTTTTCCTAACTCAGTTCTTTGTTTTTTTTCATTTGTTTGACAAGTTTGAACTTGAAGAGCTCTAGGTAATCTTGCATATTGAGCAATTGCTGCTTTTGGAACTCCAAACTTTTCCGCTAACATTTTTTGTGTATTGAGCACAGGATCAGAAAATCTCAATGCTTTTATTTCTTCAATTTCACTAGGAGTTAAAATCTTCTTTTCTTTTTCATCTTTGCTGTTATTTTGAAATTTTTGGCTACTTGATGTTAAAGGTGGGAGGTTATCATTGAATTTAAGAACCTGGAATGGGGTGATAGTTTAGTTTAGTTTAATTTTTGAAATTATAATTAAATGATTATGCGTGTTGGAAAAAAATGAAGAAATGAAAAATGAAAAATAAGTGATGACCAAAAATGAAATAGAAATAAGAAATAAGGAATAAGAGAAGAGAAACCTTTTTATGAACAAGGAAAAGACATCCATTATCCATTGAGTGAGTTATTAATTCTCTTTGAGTCCCAAATCTACGAACCCATGAGATGGCACTAAAGAACTTCATCTCGCTTCCTTTTTTTTTTTTTTTTTTTTTTTTTTTCCTTTTTTTTTTTTTTTTTTTTTTTCCTCCATGTTTTTTTTTTTTTTTCGACCTCTTTTTCTCGACCTGAAAATTTTCTGGACATCGATTTTTCTTCTAAACAAAGGTTGTAATGAAAAAAGTTCTTGAATCAATGATATTACTCAGGAATTAAATGAAGTAGAAATAAAATGGTTCATCAATTCTAGGAGTAATATAATATGATATAGATCTATGTTTCCTTCAACCTCCATCTAATTTTTGGGAAATAAAATAAAAATCAATTCATAAGCTGTTCTTATTTATTTCTTGAGAAAGTTGAATCTATCCATCCATCTATCTATCTATTTATCTATTTAAATTTAAACATTCTAATTTTTGATCCTTAAATTTGTAACATCTTTGAGATCATCAAAATCTGCAGCAACATAATATTCTCCATCAGTATCCAAGTATTCAATATCAAATGTTTGGGACTCCAATCTAGTTTGCTTCTGAACATCTTGTTTAACTTCTTCAAGTGATGAACAATTCTTGATTTTATATTTAGATCCTTGATGATTCAAAATGAAAGTCTTTTTATCTAATTTTATAGATAGATATTGAGAAATTTGTTTAAATTTAAAGAAAGAAAGAAAGAAAGAAAAAATACCAGATTGGATGAGTGAATTTGAAGATTCTCTTTGATTGTTTTGTATTAAAGGAGATAAACTATTCATTGTCAAAGAATCATTTGAAATATTAGGAGATAAATTGTTCTTGGATAAAGAGTCATTTGAAATGTTATGAGAAGAAGTTGACCATGAAGATGAAAATATATCAGCCATTTGATTTCCAAGTTCGATGGATCGATTATTGTTAATCTGTTGAAGTAAATCATAATGTCCTTTACAAACCCACAAAACATCTCCAGCATTTCCATATTCACTATCAAATAAAATTGAGATTTGATGTAATCCTGCTTTTTCTAAATATCCATTCTATTATTTTTTGATTTATTGATTACAAAACAATTGAAGATTAATCTTCAAAAA
>Ga0209960_1003098_pt1 | contig 15066 bp, 13 predicted proteins | sample ThiBiot_500_plan_2_FD_183947 | JGI IMG/M metagenome (GOLD analysis project Ga0209960, IMG submission 183947) | Wastewater bioreactor microbial communities from Cape Town, South Africa - Thiocy_expt_500_plan (SPAdes) | ecosystem: Engineered > Bioreactor > Thiocyanate-remediating >...
AAAAATCATTTGGGACCTGCTTTTCAAACAGCTAATATCAGCACCAAAATCATTCTGTATGATCACAATTGTGACAAGCCGGATTATCCAATGAACATCTTAGCAGACGCTGAAGCTGCAAAATATGTTGACGGCTCAGCTTTTCACCTTTATGCTGGAAATATCTCAGTTTTAAGTAATGTACATTTAGCATACCCAAATAAAAACTTATATTTTACAGAGCAATGGACGGGTGCTAATTCTTCATTTTCAGGAGATTTGATTTGGCATACTAAAAACGTCATCATTGGCTCTATGAGAAACTGGAGCAAAGTAGCACTGGAATGGAATGTTGCTAATGATGCTTCATTTAATCCTCATACACAAGGCGGGTGTACAGAATGTAAAGGCGCCATTACAATTAATTCAAGTGAAGCTTTTACAAGAAACGTAGCTTATTATATCATCGCTCAGGCTTCTAAATTTGTTCCTCAAAATTCTCAAAGAATTGCATCAACGCAGCCGGGAAATCTGAGTTCGGTTGCATTTACAAGACCCGATGGAAAGACAGCTTTGATTGTTCTGAATGAAGGTGATACTACCGAAAATTTTAATATCAGATTTAAAAATAAAACCGCAGTTACATCATTAACGCCAAAGTCTGTCGCAACATTTGTCTTTTAATTTCAAACAATTAGTATGAAAAGAGTTTTTTCTATTTCTAATATTATTTTGTTGTCTGTAACAATATCCTGTTCCACAGCAAAAGACAAAAGAGAGCTGATTTTTCAGGATGAATTTAACGGAGCGATGATTGATCCTTCAAAATGGACATTCGAAGTGGGAGGAGATGGTTTTGGTAATAATGAGCTTCAGTTTTATACCAAAGACCGAAAAGAAAACGCTAGAGTAGAAAACGGAAATCTCATCATAGAAGCCAGAAAAGAGAAATGGGAAAAGAATGATTATACTTCCGCAAAGTTAATTACAAAAGAAACTTTCCCTTTTCAGTATGGAAGCATTGAAGTACGAGCTAAGTTACCAAAAGGAAAAGGAACATGGCCAGCTATCTGGATGCTAAGTAAAAATATCAAGGAATGGCCGGATGACGGGGAAATCGACATAATGGAACACGTGGGTTACAACGAGGGTTTTGTCCACGGATCTGTTCATACCAAAAAGTACAATCATATCATCGGAACTCAGAAAACTGATACGATTATTGTGAAAGATGCAACCAGCCAATTTCATGTTTATAGAGCTGATTGGACTCCTGAGAAAATTGAAATGTTCGTAGATAACAAAAAATACTTTACTTACATCAATTCAGAAAAAACTTATGACGCCTGGCCATTTGATCAGCCATTTTATTTGATTCTTAATCAAGCTGTCGGCGGTAATTGGGGTGGGAAAGAAGGCGTCGATTCGGGGATTTATCCTCAGAAATTCTTAATCGATTATGTAAGGATTTATAAATCAAAATAACTAAAATACAATTCTATATTTTATAGATTTTCATCTAATGAATAGATTAATTTTATCTTGCTTTTTGACAGGAATGATCATTAATGCCAATGCGCAGAATTACTGGAAAAAAAGAATAAAAGAGGGTAGAGTCATTATGACTTCCCAAAAAAATAACGAAAAATTTGCCAAGAAAGCGAATGCCAAATTCATAGATTTTCCTCAACCTAAAGAAACCGACATCTGTGTTTTCGTAGATCCTGATTTCAAATACCAGAAACTGATAGGATTTGGTGGTGCCATTACAGACGCGTCTGCTGAGGTTTTTGCTAAACTTCCAAAAGAAAAGCAGAAAGAATTGATCGAAGCTTATTATGGGAAAACCGGTTTGGGATACAACGTTATCAGAACCAATATGAATTCTTGTGATTTTTCCAGCGACAGCTATACCTATGTAAAAGATAATGACACTTCGTTAAGCTCATTCGATATCAAGCACGATGAACAGTATAAGATTCCATTGATAAAACTAGCACAACAAGCTATCGATCCAAAAGATTTCAGATTTTATTTCAGTCCGTGGAGTCCGCCAGCGTGGATGAAATCGAATAATAATATGCTGAAAGGCGGGCGTCTTTTGGATAAATATTATCAGGTTTGGGCCAATTATTATATCAAATTCATTCAGGAATATGAGAAAAGAAATATTCCGGTCTGGGGACTCAGTGTTCAGAATGAACCAATGGCGACTCAGACCTGGGAATCTTGCCTTTATACAGCGGATGAAGAAGCCAAATTGCTAAGAGAAAATCTTGGTCCGGCATTGTGGAAAAATGGCTACAAAGATAAAAAAGTAATTATCTGGGATCATAACAGAGACCTGATGTATCAACGCGCTACAACCACTTTACAAGACCCGGAAACTTCCAAATACGCTTCCGGTATTGGTTATCACTGGTACGAGACGTGGAATAACAAATCGCAATTATTTGATAATGTGGCTGAAACTTACAGAGCTTTTCCTGACAAATTCCTGATTTTCACAGAAGGTTGCAAAGAACAATTTGATTTTTCTAAAATTTATGATATAAGCTTAGGCGAATTGTATGGACGAAATATGATTAACGATTTCAACAAAGGAACTTCTGCCTGGACAGACTGGAACATTCTTTTGGATGAAAAAGGTGGCCCCAATCATGTGGGTAATTTTTGTTTTGCACCAGTTATCGCAGATACCGGAAAAGGGGAGTTGCATTACACTTACGAATATTATTACATTGGCCATCTTTCAAAATACATCAAACCCAATGCTCGGCGTGTAGGAAGTTCTACCAACAAAGACTTCTTATTATCAACAAGTTTTATGAATGAAAATGGGGAACTGGTCGTTGTAGTGATGAACGAAGGTAATACCGACACAGATTTTAATTTATGGATCGAAGGAAAATCTTCCAAACTTTCTGCGCCGGCACATTCTATACAGACTATAGTTTTATAAATTATATATTTTTAAGGGTAATACAGCAGTTTTTAGCTGCTGAATTTATTTTAAATGTTTACAGTCAGTTGGTGTTAATCGTCTTCCTTTGGAATAATTAATTGCTTTGGATGATACGTAAACTTGTTTTGGAGAATTATTGTTTGAATAACTGCCGATTCCTTCAAGCAAAACACCGCTATCCTGTAAAAAGTAAACTTCGCGTTCACTTGTCGTACCTTCAGACATAAACTTATAATTCAGTTTCAAAGTATCGCCGGAAACGGTTCCGGAAACATCACCGGTTGAAGAATCTTTTTCAAAATTTTTGTATGTCAATTTACCGGAAACTTTTCCGGTAATAATTTTATAGGACAATGTCATAGAATCTTTAGCCAACACATTCATGTAACAATAATCAACATTTTCTGTTGTAGAAATCTGATTTTTTTCATTATCAGGAATGGCTAACGTATCAGGTTTTCGGTTTTCAACATTCAGTTGTTTGCCGTCATTTTTTTCACAAGAATGGATAATTGTAACGCCTGATAGAATTAAAATAATTTTTTTCATAATAGATTATTTTGTGACAGAATAAAATTAGAAAATATTATACCAAAATATCGCATAGAAATAGTGTCGGAGTATGCTCGGTTTAGTAATTATAAAATGTCCTATAATTTATATTATGTTAAATAGAATATTGCAATCAACTCATAAAAAGCTGATTAATAAAGGTTAATTACTGATTTATTCTATAACGAAATCGACCAACGACTCAAGTTTTGGAAATCTTTTTTGTGAAATAAATTTCTTATCTGTACAGTCAATTTCCTGCCAGCCTTTTTTATGATTCAGATCACCAACTTCAACAACGTATGGCTGATAAGTCAGATTATTATTTTCATCAAGAATTTCTCTATATTGTATGGCGATATCCAAAATACATTCGAATTCTGTATTAAGCCTGACATTCCTGTAGATCAGATCAAAATGAGATTCTTTGTTCTGAGGAATGTCAAAATAAGTTTCATAGCTCAATGTGTCACCTTTAAGAACTGACATTGCCTTTAAAGCAAAATATAAAGCTTGAGTATAAAATTCCCGAGTCTTACCCCGTTCCAAATCATTTTCAAAATATCCACCTTCAAACAATATTGCCGGTATCCCGGCTTTCATAAAATTATCACCACTGGATGTTGGGTAAAATTCGTCTGTATATTTGGCAATCCTGTCAGGGAGAATTTGTTTCATCTGCATATAGATCGCAGCGATTACAGCCATACTTTTTTTTCGGTTTTCTGTGATATCACGATCAGCATTTTCCGACGGCGCCAAAAATGATAACGTTGCAGGATGTTTTCCATCGGTCGTAAAAATTGTTCTCTGATCATGAAGATTCAAAAGATAGCTGTAATTATTATTGAGAATTAATGATTTCAGTAATTTCATTTCAACACTCGAAGTCCTCAAGAAATCTCTGTTGATATCGATGTCAAAAGCATTTCGTCTTGTCCAGGCTTCAGAACCATCAGGATTCAGCATAAAGATGAAATCTAACTGTATTAATTCAAATAATTTCTCTTTCAGTTCCGGATGCTTTTCAAATATAGCTAATAGATCCAGCATTGCCAAAGTCGCTGTAGATTCGTTACCGTGCATTTGCGACCAGGCAGCAACCTTGATGTTACCTTTTCCGAGGGTCATCATGTAGATAGGTTTCCCGAGACTGGATTTTCCTACCTCTTTGATGTAATCGCTGTTATTGTCCTGTAAGTAAGAAAATAATTTTTCAGGGGAAATATAGCGTTCTGGGAAGTTTACATTTTTAAAATAAGGGAAACTGAAATTCATTTTTACGGTATTTGATTTTTCACAAAAATAACATTTAATCACAAATATCAATGTTTACATTTGTAAAATGATTAAACATTGACAAATGTCACTTTGTCTGTTGATTATTTTGTGGAATACATTATTTTTAATTTATTTTCATATAATTTTAAATATCAATATTTTACAAATTTTAAATTAAGTAATTATTTATATTTACTTTAAGTATAGAAATAGTGTTAATTACTAATTTGTTCAGGAATTCACTAAACGATTTTCCATACATTTATTACTGTTTTTTACAAATGTACAACGCATTAAATCACAATTAATTCGCTATTTTTGTCCATTAAAAAGTTATGATGAGCAACGAAATTCTATTTCTTTCAGGATTTTTGGTATTTATAATTACGATACTACTTTTAGATCTGGGCATTTTTAATAAAAAGGATTCTGCAGTTTCTCTTAAACAAGCCGGGTTGATGAGTGTTTTCATTATTCTGTTATCACTAGGTTTTTACATCCTACTCACCTATTACGGCCATCTGATTCATGGGATAGACAGTATGGAAAGACTACAGGAGATCGTAGCAAAGCACAAACATCCTATAAAAATTGTACCCGGGAATCTGGAACATAGCATAATGGTATATGACAAAAACCTGGGATTGGAGTTTCTTACAGGTTATCTGGTAGAATATGCTTTATCGGTCGATAATATCTTTGTCATTCTTCTTGTCTTCAGCGGATTCGGAGTTGCACCGCGTAATTATCACCGGGTTCTTTTTTGGGGAATTTTTGGGGCAATTGTAATGCGTTTTCTCTTTATATTTATAGGAGCAGCACTGATTCAGAAATTCGAATGGATAATGTATGTCTTTGGAGCATTTCTGGTTTATACAGGGATTAAAATGTTTATTGACAGAAATAAGGATGAAGAAATTGATCCACAGCATCATCCGGTTGTCAAATTTGCACAAAAGCATTTTAAGGTTCATAATCAGTTCGTTGGAAATAAATTCTTTGTGGTCGTTGATGGAATCAAGAAAATGACACCTTTATTCCTTGTATTAATTATCATAGAATTAACGGATTTAATCTTTGCGGTTGATAGTATACCGGCGATTTTTTCTATAACCAAAGATCCTTATATCGTGTTCTTCTCAAACATATTTGCAATTATCGGGTTAAGATCTATGTTCTTTCTTTTAGCCGGGATTGTTAATAAGTTCAGGTTTTTAAAAATTGGTTTGGCTGCGTTATTAGCGTTTATAGGTCTGAAAATGATTTTTCACCATTACCTGGAAGATATTGGTTTCGGGACTTCAGAATCATTAATCGTGATCATGTCAATTCTTCTGTTAAGCATAGGTACATCCCTACTCTTTCCAGAGAAAAAATCAAAAAATGCTTAAATCTTAGGCTTAAAATTTGAGACATTTAAAAGACTTCAAGCTTCCTTTTAGGAGGCTTTTTTTATGGTCTAAATCAAAGTTTTCAATGCTTCATGTTGTAATATTTATCTTTTTCACATTATCCACATAAATATTGAGATTATAATTCTTTTATTCATACTTATCCACAAATAATAATATAACTAGTTAAAAACTAAGCATTTATAATTAATAATCTTATCAATTTAATTTGTTTACAAAAGTAAATTATATAAAATTACATTTGTAACATTTCTTATTGCTTAATTTATTACATTTGTAAAATGGAATTTAATGATAGAATTACAAAAGTTATCGAATATACAGAGCTTACTCCCGCTGAGTTTGCTGAAGAGATTGGTGTACAACGTTCAAGTATTTCGCATATCATTTCCGGGAGAAACAAACCTTCTCTCGATTTCATTTCTAAAATAAAAACTAAGTTTCCAGAACTTGAATGGGAATGGCTAATTACAGGTTTTGGAGAAATGCTTATTAATAAGGAAGAAAATTCTCCTACAACTATTCAATCTATTGAAGAAAGTAAGCCTGTAAAAAAAACATTACCGGATTTATTTTCGTTAATCGATGATGAAAATTTTGGAAAGGAAGAAAACGAATTAAAATCTCAAAAAAATAATAACTCATCAGAATCGAATATTTCCGCACCTTCTATAGAAAAGAAAAATATAGCCGATTCTCAGCGATTAGAAAATTTTGATGAAAAGCAAGACAATTCATCAAAAAAAATCAAAAGAATTGTATTTTTTTATCAGGACGGAACTTTTGAAACTTATGAAAATTAGTTAACTTTAACTCCATCATTTTGGCCTCATAGTTCAACGGATAGAATAGAAGTTTCCTAAACTTTAGATCCAAGTTCGATTCTTGGTGAGGCTACAAATTTATAAACCTTAACTTTGCCGAAAATAATCTTTTGAAAGACCTTCTACTGATCACCCCGCCTTTCACCCAGCTTAATACGCCATACCCGGCGACAGCTTACATCAAAGGTTTTCTGAATACGAAAAACCTATCAAGCTATCAAATGGATTTGGGAATCGAAGTGATATTGGAACTTTTTTCTAGAGAAGGTATCCAAAAGGTTTTCAATACGGATATCGATTTCCATCATACTTCTGAAAATTCTCAGCGAATCTTTGCTTTACGTGAAGAATACATCAAAACCATAGATCAGGTCATTCTCTTTTTACAGAATCAGAACCCTACATTAGCAAGACAGATTTGTTCTATGAATTTTCTTCCGGAAGCTTCCCGATTCAATCAATTAGATGACATGGAGTTTGCCTTTGGAAATATGGGATTGCAGGATAAGGCAAAACATTTGGCAACATTATATCTGGAAGATCTTTCCGATTATATTGTAGAAAATATCGATTCTGATTTTGGCTTCAGCAGATATGCGGAGCGATTGGGAAAAAGTGCCAATTCTTTTGATGAATTATATTCTAAAATTAATGCAGATCCAACTTTCATTGATGGTTTTACACTAAAAATTCTTAAAGAAAATCTGGAAATGGTTCAGCCAAAGCTGGTTTGTTTTTCGGTACCGTTTCCTGGGAATTTATATTCCGCTTTCCGATGTGCAAAGTTCATCAAAGAAAATTATCCGAACATCAAAACTGCAATGGGCGGTGGTTTCCCGAATACAGAACTCAGAGAAGTTAAGGATGTGCGCGTATTTGAATTCTTTGATTTTATCACTCTAGACGACGGCGAATTACCATTGGAATTGGTTTATGAAAATATTTGTCATTCTGAACATTGTGAAGAATCTCAATATAAAAGAACTTTCCTACTGAAAAGCGGAGAAGTAACTTATAAAAACAATTCCAAAAGACATGATTATAAACAATCCGAAATCGGAACGCCTGATTATTCGGATCTTCAACTGAACCGATACATTTCTGTCATCGAGGTGGCTAATCCAATGCACAGCTTGTGGAGCGATGGGCGCTGGAATAAGCTGACTATGGCGCACGGCTGCTATTGGGGCAAGTGTACCTTCTGTGATATTTCATTAGATTATATCAAAATTTATGAACCGATCTCTGCCAAAATCCTGGTGGACAGAATGGAGCAATTGATTCATCAAACTGGTGAAACAGGTTTTCATTTTGTAGATGAAGCTGCTCCTCCAGCTTTGATGAGAGAAGTAGCCTTGGAAATTCTGCGGAGAAATCTCGTCGTGACTTGGTGGACGAATATCAGATTCGAAAAAAGCTTTACTCAGGATTTATGTTTTCTCTTGAAAATATCCGGCTGCATTGCTGTTTCCGGAGGATTGGAAGTTGCCAGTGACCGGTTATTGAAACTGATTGATAAAGGTGTTTCTGTAGAACAGGTCGCCAAAGTCACACGTAATTTTACCGAAGCTGGTATTATGGTTCACGCTTATCTGATGTATGGCTACCCGACTCAGACCGTTCAGGAAACAGTCGATTCTTTGGAAATGGTTCGTCAGTTGTTCGAGATGGGAATTCTGCAAAGTGGTTTTTGGCATCAGTTTGCAATGACAGCACACTCTCCTGTCGGCATTAATCCAGAAGAATTTGGAGTGACACCAATTAAGCAGGAAATTAAATTTGCTAATAATGACATTGATTTTACGGATAAAACAGGAATCGATCACAGCCAATTTAGTTTTGGACTGAAGAAATCTCTGTTCAATTATATGCACGGCATCAATTTCGAAATCCCTTTGCAGGATTGGTTTGATTTTAAAATTCCGAAGACTACCATTCATCCGGATTATATCCATGATTGTTTGTTGGAAGATGAGAATTTCATTTTCAAAGGCAATTCTAAACTGATTTTCCTGGATAAAAATGTCATCGCAAAAGATATCATCAAAACAAAAAAAGGCAACTCCTGGGAATTGAAACAGATTACCTTTCATCTCAAAACCAATATCGTAAAGATAGAGCTGGACAAAGACAAAGCTGATTGGCTGATTAAGATCCTGGAAGAAAATTCAATAGAAAATCCAAAAAAAATCACTCTGCAACAATTGAAGAATCAGTTTGAAGAACAGTTTGAAGATTTTGAATTGTTCTGGTTTTCAAAACCAATTCAGCAACTCAAAGAAAACGGAATCATTCTAAGTTTATAACATAAAAAAATCCCGAAAATTAGTTTCCGGGATTTATATTTACTTGATGCCTAAAAGTTCCACTTCAAAGATCAAAGTGCTGTTAGGTCCTATCTCTTTGCTGATATGCTCTTCGCCATAGGCAAGATTTGGTGGCAGGGTCAGTCTCCATTTGCTGCCAACCGGCATCAGTTGCAAACCTTCTGTCCAACCAGAGATCACACGGTTCAATGGAAAAGATGCCGGCTTCCCACGTTTTACTGAGCTGTCAAAAACCGCTCCCGTAATCGTAGTGCCGTGGTAATGAACCGTTACCGTATCCTTCGCTTTTGGTTTAGCGCCCTCGCCTTCTGTGATGATCTCGTATTGCAATCCGCTTGACAGGGTTACCACGCCTTCCTTAGCAGCGTTCGTTTCCATATAAGTTTTACCATCATTCAGGTTTTTCTCAGCCAAAGCTTTTTTCTTTTTTAGTAATAAATCTGCAACTCCCATAATATCTGTTTAAGGACACAAAAATAAGGTTTTAAAAATAAAAGTAGTCACACAAGAGCGCTTAGTTATTACTGAGCAGGATTATTATCTTGAGAACTATTTGGGAGATCCGAATTCTTCGCCGCTTTTACCAATTCATTGACATCGGCATAGAAAAGTTTCCAATCGGTGACATCTTTCATTGCGGTGATAAGGTTGAGGAAAGATTTCAAAGACCTTTCCAGATCTTTGCGGATTCCTGATGCTGTTTTCTGATTTCGAAGATCGGCATTAGCCGTTGCCTGTTCTGCAAATAATGTCTCGAAAGCAGTTTGTTTCGTTTTCATATCATTGAAAGCGGCAGTAAGCGACAATTCGGTCATCTTTGCAATATTTTCCGGTTTTTCCAGTTCCTCAATCAGCTTTTTCATCTGGGCGGTTTGGGAGGAGTAGCTCAACTTGTACAGCTCCAGACCAAACAATTTGAAAATCTGATACAGATCTTCTGCATATTGATAGTTAGCAACCGAGGATAACTTTCTGTACCCATTTAAGAATCCTTTCAGATCAGAGAATACATTATCTCTTTCTTTATCCGCTTGAGCAACCGAAACTCCTTTCCCACTGTAGATTTGTTTAGCATACACGGCATCATAATCTGCATATTTCAGTTTGAGATCGGACAATAGCGGATGACCTGCAATGACAGCATAATTTCCGGACTCTGAAACATTGATGGTTCTTTGGGCAAGTGTAGCCAAATCTTTGGTATTTAACTTTGATAGTGTAATTTTCATACATTTAGTGTTTTTGTTGTTAATTATTTAGTTTTTTACACATTTTAAATGTATAAAAATATTCTTTAGTCACAAAACTATAGTTGGGAAACAAAAGTAAAAGTCATTTTGTTACAAAACGAAGGTTCTCTAACTTCCGTCAAAGTTGTTTGGTTACAAAACCCTCGTTTGGAAACCAAAGTAAAAGTTGTTTTGTTATAAAACTAGGGTTTTGTGACTTCCGGCGGAGTTGGGTTGGTTTCAAGTGGAGGGTTGGGAGTTTGGAAGGTTTTTGTTTTTCAGTAGTAATATTGATATAAAACTTACACATTAACTCTCATACCTACCTATTTAATATATATATATATATTTGTTTTTTAACATTTAGCTATGAATACAAATAAGGAAGAATCTATTAATGATTATAATTTACCCTGCGCTGACGCGAGCTTCAAGCTCGTGCCTTTTTACTTTATTAGTACAAGCAAGATGCTTGCACCAGCATATCATTATATTTTGTAGTTTTACTTAAAAACACAATATAATGAGTAGAAAATATAAATTCCGAGAAAAAGACGGAGCTTATTTTATTAGCTTTGCTACTGTTTTTTGGATTGATGTATTTACAAGACCAGAATATTTTGATATCATCATCAATTCTTTGGATTACTGTAGAAAAAATAAAGGAATGGTGATTTTTGGCTATTGTATAATGCCCAGCCATATCCACTTAATTTTCCGTTCTGCTGATGGGAAGCCTTCTGAATTAATTAGAGATTTCAAAGGATTTACTTCAAGAAAATTACTTAAAGCTATTGAAGAGAATAATCAGGAAAGTAGAAAAGAATGGTTGCTATGGATGTTCAAAAAAGCAGGTAGCAAAAATTCCAATGTTAAAGAATATCAATTCTGGCAACAAAACAATCAACCGATAGAAATCTGGTCATTAAAAGTATTTGAGCAAAAAATTAATTATATCCATCAGAATCCTGTTGAAAGTGGTTTTGTAATAGAGCCTTGGGAATGGAAATATAGTAGTGCAAGAAGTTATTGTGATGATTTTGATGGGGTTTTGAAGATTGATGTTAATTTATGATATGAGCACGAGCGAGACGCTCGCGCAAGCTTAAAGTTTAGAATTTTCTATTCCGCTAGCGCGAGCGTCTCGCTCGTGCTCATTTAATAAATCATAACAAAAAACCTGCTCAACAGCAGGTTTTCATATTTTAAATCAAATCTTAATGTCCCGATTTCGCATCGGCATCCTGTTTTACATGACTTAAATATTTAGTACAGTACGCACCAAAAATCAAGATTACCAGATAACAGAACACAGGAATAACAAAGGAATGCTGAACGCCGAAAACATCCGCCAGATAACCCTGGAAAATAGGGACAATCGCTCCTCCCAAGATAGCCATTACAACTAATGACGAACCTTGGCTCGTATATTTTCCTAAACCTGAAATTGCCAACGTATAAATATTAGAGAACATGATCGAGTTGAAGATCCCGATTCCTAAGATGCTGTACATTGCCAATGCACCGTGATTCAGCATCGCTGAAATTAATAAGACAACGTTCACTGCAGCAAAGATAGATAACGTTCTCGCCGGAGCAGATTTTCCTATGAAGAATGCTACGAAATTCAAAGCTATGAATACAAGGAAAAAGCTAATCTGTGAAAACGTAAGATCAACAATACTGAAAATCACTAAAAATACCGCTGCAGCTGCACCTAGCATATACAAAGCTTTTTTACTCTGGCTGATGGAATGATTTAATGAAATTGCACCTAAGAAACGCCCGATCATCGCACCTCCCCAATATAAAGAAAGATAATTTTTGCTTACCACTTCGGAAAGATTCATGACTTGTGGCTGTTCCAGAAAGCTGATGATAAAACTTCCGACCGCCACTTCTCCGCCAACATAGCAGAACATCGCCAAAACTCCGAATTTCAAATGATTATGCTGCAAAGCACCAAAGCCTTTTACCAATTCTTCGCCTTTTACCTGGAAATCAGGAAGCTTAACCCGCGAGATCAATAAAGCAACCAACAAAAGGATCGCTGCAAAGATCAGATAAGGAATTTTAGTTGCTGCTGCAGAGAAAGATCCATCCGGAGCAGAAAACAATTCGAAGATCAGATGTCCGCCCAAAACCGGCGCAATCGTTGTTCCGAAAGCATTGAAAGCCTGGGTCATATTCAGTCGGCTGGATGCGGAATCTTCCGGTCCCAAAAGAGAAACGTAAGCATTTGCGGTAATTTGTAATACCGTAAATCCTAATCCTAAAATAAATAACGCTCCTAAAAATAATGGATAAGAAGCGAAACTTGCCGCCGGATAAAACAGGACACAGCCCAAAGCCGCCAGGAAAATCCCGAAAAGAATTCCTTTTTTGTAACCTACCTTATCAATCGGGTCACCCTTGGTTGTTGAGATTAAAAAGTAAATCAGCGAGCCGATAAAATAAGCTCCGAAGAAACAAAACTGCACCAGCATCGATTCGAAGAAAGAAAGGCTGAAAAGCTGTTTCAGGTAAGGAATGAGGATATCATTCATACACGTGATGAATCCCCACATAAAAAACAAAAGGGTAATGGTAATCAGAGGAATTGTGTAATTCCTCTTAGATTGTACTTCATTCGTCATAATCATTCATTTAAAAAGTGCCTAAAGATAGTCTGTTTTGTTGATTAAATCTTATTTTGAGACATTATATTTCTTAAATAAATGCTATCGTTTACAATGTGATTCTCCTTTGGTTGGTTAGATTTTATTAATATATTTGTAATATTGAGTTTTTGTAATAAATATGATAGATTCTAAACAACAGTTTTTAAATCAGTCCAAAGAGGCTAAAGAATTTTTTTTACCACATCTATCCGCAGACACCGTTGTTTTCGGATTTGATCAAAATGAATTGAAAGTTCTTCTTTTAAAAATGAACTACAGAAAGCAGTGGTTGTTACCCGGTGGATATATTGCAAAAGATGAAGATCTGGATGAAGCTGTTGTAAGGATACTAAAGGACAGAGCTGGCGTTACCGGTGTTTATCTTGAAGAATTTGGTGTTTTTGGGAAAAAGAACAGAAGTGAATTCTATTTTGAAGATTTTGATGAGACCTTATTTCAAAAACAAAGATTCATAACCATTGGATTTTATGCATTATACAGTGCTTCGGAATTGCACCCAATACCAGATCAATTCAGTGAAACTTGCGAATGGGTCTATCTGAGTCAGCTCCCTGAGATTGAACTGGCCATGGATCATCGGGAAATTATAGACAAAGCACTACTGACTTTAAGAGAGCGCATTTCTATTAAACCAATCGGATACAATCTGCTTCCTGAAAAGTTTACATTATCAGAATTGCAAAAGCTTTATGAGACAATTCTGGGTAAAGAACTTAACAGAGGAAATTTTTATCGTAAAATCAAGAATCTGGGTATTCTAAAAAGGCTTGATGAACAAAGACGTGGTGGTGCTCACAAAGCTCCAGATCTCTATTCTTTTGACAAAGAAAATTATAAAAAAGCTCTTCAAAATGGTTTGAGCAACTGGTAATTTTTATCATTCTATAAAACAAAAAAGAATCATTAAATAATTAATGATTCTTTTTTATTATGTGATTTTAAGGATTTTTATTCGCAAAGAATAATTCCTTTATCATTATTAAATTCTAAAACACCACTCTTAATTTCATAAGAAAAAACAGATTTAGCATCATTTTCTTTTGTAAGGTATTTTTGATAAGCAGAACCTACTTTATCTGTGTAGATCTTAACTTTACCACTTACCAAAGCAGAAACAATTGCCGCGTGGTTTTTGAATATCTGGAATTGCCCGCTTTTCCCAGGAAGAAGAATTGAATCTACCTCGCCATCAAAAACAACATATTCCGGAGTTAAAATTTTTATATTCATTTTGTTAGATTAAAGAGTAAAGAGAAAAGAAAAAAGAGAACTATCTTGACTCTTTTTTCTTTATTCTATTTTCTAATTAAGCGTTCTCAGCTAACATTTTTTGTCCGGCTGCAATAGCTTCTTCGATAGTTCCTTTCAAGTTGAAAGCAGCTTCCGGATATTGATCCAATTCTCCATCGATGATCATATTGAATCCTTTGATGGTATCTTTGATATCAACCAATGATCCTGGGATACCAGTAAACTGTTCAGCAACATGGAAAGGCTGAGATAAGAATCTCTGAACTTTTCTAGCTCTGTAAACTACCAATTTATCTTCTTCTGAAAGTTCTTCCATACCAAGGATCGCAATGATATCCTGAAGAGCTTTATATCTCTGAAGAATTTCTTTTACTCTCTGAGCACAGTTGTAATGTTCTTCGCCAATGATTTCCGGCGCTAAGATTCTTGACGTAGAAGCCAAAGGATCTACTGCTGGATAAATACCTAACGAAGCGATTTTTCTATCTAGTACTGTTGTTGCGTCCAAGTGAGCAAATGTAGTTGCAGGAGCCGGGTCAGTTAAGTCATCCGCAGGTACGTAAAC
>Ga0209960_1003100_pt1 | contig 15051 bp, 23 predicted proteins | sample ThiBiot_500_plan_2_FD_183947 | JGI IMG/M metagenome (GOLD analysis project Ga0209960, IMG submission 183947) | Wastewater bioreactor microbial communities from Cape Town, South Africa - Thiocy_expt_500_plan (SPAdes) | ecosystem: Engineered > Bioreactor > Thiocyanate-remediating >...
TTTTCCTTTTTTTATAGCTGTTGAAGAATTTGCTGCAAAATATTCAACTTTAGCAACTGAAAATTCAAAAGAGATGAACAAATTCACAACAAATTTTGAACAAGATTCACAATCAACAATTCAACTTCTTTCTGATTCTGCAACTGTATTTTCCTTTCCTTTTTTTTTTTTCCTTCTCATATCAACTTGATTTTGTGTCTCAAAAAAAAAAAAAAAAAAAAAAAAAAAAAGAAATACCAAGAGAATTCCACTCAAGTTCAATCAAATCTTGATTCATTAAGAAATAAATTTAATAATGAAATTTCTCAAAGTAATGCAATAATTCTTAAATTATCTGAGAACACTTCAGAAAAAATAATTAATGGTACTTTTTTTTCAATTGAACTCATCAATTTAATATTAAGTTAACAACTCCTTTTTCAAAAATAGGATTACAATTAAACAATGAAATTGATGGTACATATAAAAATGGATTCAATACTATTCAACAAGAAATAGAAATGAATAATCAAGAAATTAATTCTCAACTTTCCAAATTGCAACAAACTATATCTTCCACTGTAACAGATGGTACAACAACCTTAAATATCCATGGATCTTCAATTAAAGATTTTAACAGATCACAAGACGATTTAATTGAGAAGATTAAATTACGAACTCAAGGACTTCAAGAAGAAATTAAAATTGATATTCCAACCAAATTGACTCCCAAACGTAAAGCATATGAGTATCCAAAAGTTTGGAAAAGAACAAAATCTCATGATGAAATTATTCAAAATTTAGAAACTGAAACTGAATATGAAGCTCCAATTGGAAAAGAAAATGATTGTGACCTAGAAAATATCATTTCTTCTGAAAATCTTGTATTCCAAACAATTGAGAACAAAGTTGGATCTGAAAAACAAAGAAAAGATTCTGGAGGTCGTCAATCAAGAATTCCATTATCTGTGAAGAACTAACTCAAATGTTTTGATTTTTAATTTTATCAAAAACACCTTTGAAGGTTTTTTTTGCTTGTAAAATTTTTGAAAAAAAACAACAATAAAATTTTGAAAAAAAATGTAATATTTATGTTTATTTCTATTTAATCATTAATAATAAACATTTGTTTCTGTTTCAAAAAAAACTGTTTTACAATGAGGAACTGATAGCTTGAAACCAAGCAGAAACTTCTTTTGAATCTCTTTCAATCCTAGCAGTATTAACTTCAATGACTTCAATTGCTTGTCTAATTGATTTTTCAGCTGAAGGAACAGATTTTGTACTGAAAAAATCTTGAATTGATTTGATTTTATCATATCCAATAAAAACAGATGTCACAGATCCAATTAATCCTCCCAAGAGGAAGTTTTGACCTCCTTTATTGAAATTTTCATCAATAAAAGTCCAATTCTTCTTGAAAAATTCCCAACAAAGATCTTTTCCGTGTTGATTACCTGCTACTGAAGCTATTATTTATTATTTAATTATTTATTGATTTTTTTAACAAAGAGAAAGGGAAAGAGAGAATTACCAAAAGGGAAAACAATATCTTGGTGTCTGACATCCTTTGAGATTGTGAGTTGCAAAAGTTTTTCAAGAAGAGCTTTATCAGTAGCACTTCCAAGAGCTGCAAAACATCTTCTTTTTTCTTCTGAAAGATCTGATTTGAGACAAAGATCCCATACCATATTAAATTCCTTCTCTCCTCCAGCTTGATTAAATTTATTTTTTTAAAAAATTGAAGAAAAAAAAAGAAAAAGAAAGAAAGAAAGAAAAAATGCACATGCAACAAACATTGAATAAACTGGTGTTCTCAAATCAGCAACAAGAGAAGTACCATTGGAGTTTACAATAGAATTATAATGGGATGTAAATAATTTTTTACAAGGTTCAATAATCTTTTCATGATGAAATTCTACCAAGAGATCCAAAATTAAGCTTTTAAATTGCTAAAAAGAATTTGAAATAAGAAATAAATCAATCAAACATAAAATTCAAGAAAAAAAAAAAAAAATGAAATACCATTCTAAGAGGATCAGGTTTTTCTTTTTGTAAATCTTCAAGTAAGGTTGGTGAAAATAAACCAAGTTTTTCTGCAATACCTGTAAAAATTGTAATGGCATATTTCTTGAATAATGGAAAGAATGGTTGGCTAGCATATAAAAATGAAAGTCCTCTTAAACAAGAAGAGATTTCACTCCAGACAAGAAATTCATTTTCACCAGCAAATTGTTGAAGTAAAGTCAAGACTCGAGTAGTTTCTAAGTGTCCAGCTTTAGCAAGAGCTGAAGCATCACCTAAAAGACAGATACGATCCACTTCTGAGAAAGTATTCACAATTTTACAAAGATGATTGAATTGATCATCTGTGTATTTGACACGATAAAAACCAATTTGTCCAGGATTTATTTTGAACCATGAATTCGAGATTGAAGGAACCATCTAAATAAAAAAGGAAATACTAATTTATTTTTATTCAAGGAAATTGAAAAGATTTGTCTAACAAAAAATAATACCTCATTTAGACTTACACCTGTATCTGAAGAGAATTGTCCACAATCATGAATACCTTTAGGATTAGAAACTGAAATTGGAATCATCCAATGACCTTGACCTTTCTTTCCATTTAACAAGAATCTTGATTGTGAAATTGAATAATTTCCTTTACTAGTTTCAGTTACACTGATAAGGGGATAACCTGTTTGAGTTGTCCAAGTTTTCATCATTTCTTGCACAGGTTTTCCTGAAGTAATTTCAAATGCAGCCCATAAATCATTTGTTGTTGCTTAATGAGTTGAAGTTAATAAGTTTTCATAAATATTTATTTATTTGAAAAAGAAAAGAAAATGAAAATGAAAATGAAAAGAAAGAAAAAAAAGAAGAAAAAAAAGAAGAAAAAAAAAAAAAAAAAAAAAAAGAAAAAAAAAAAAAAAAAAAAAAAAAAAAAAAAAAAAAAAAAAAAAAAAAAAAAAAAAAAAAAAAAAAAAAAAAAAAAAAAGAAAAGAAAAAAGAAAAGAAAAAAAAAAAGAAAATACCATTTCCCCAAGCATGTTTAGTTAAATATAAATTTAATCCTTTGAAAAAGATATCTGAACCAATATAATTACATAACATTCTAATGACTGATGCACCTTTAGCATATGAAATGGTATCAAAAATTTCATTGATTTCTTCTGGATTATGAACTTCAACTTCAATAGGGTGAGATGATTCAAGAGAATCTTTTCTTAAAGCATCAAGATAAATTGAAACAACAAAATGAGTCCACATTTTCCATTCTGGAAATAAATCATCAACAGCAAAAAATTCTAAGAATCTTGCAAAACCTTCATTTAACCAAAGATGGGTCCACCATTCCATTGTAACAATATTTCCAAACCATTGATGTGCAATTTCATGACAAACAGTTCTTGCAACTCGTTGTTTTCTATCTAAAGAGGATTGTTCCTCATGAATTAATAAGGCAACTTCTCTATATGTAATACAACCAAAATTTTCCATTGCTCCAGCAGCAAAATCTGGAATTGCTAAAAGATCCATCTTTGGAAGCGGGTAAGGAATTCCAAATAATTTTTGATAATAAGAAAGGGTCTTTGAAGCAACTCTAAGAGCAAATGTTCCAAGATGAGCTTTACCTAAAGGGGTATAAACACGAACTTCAACACCTTCACTTGTAAAACAACTCAAGTAATCAAATTCTCCAACAACAAATGCAAGTAAATAAGTTGACATTTTAGGTGATTTTGAAAAGTAATACTCTCTAATATTTTCAGAAATCTTGGTAATTGTTTTAGATATTGGCATATTTGAGACAGCAACTCTATCAATTGGAGCCCTAATAATGACATCAAATGTTGCTTTAATTGAAGGTTCATCCCAACATGGTAAAGCTCTTCTAGCGTCAGTTGCTTCAAATTGAGTCACTCCCATATATCGATCTTGACCCTCAACTGTATACTTACTTCTATAAAACCCAGCCAATCTATCATTTAATATTCCAGTATAGTTCATCTCCAAATCATATTTCCCTAACTCAAGTACTTTCTCAAAAACAAAAGTTGCTGTTTGATTTTTCTCGTTATAGGTAATTGCAACGCTATTCAATTGATTCCCATTGGAATCTGTTACTTTAGCTGTTGAAATTTGAAGTTCTAAAGCATGAAGAGTGATTGATGAAACCGCTTTACATACCTATATATTTGAAAGAAGTAAGTAATCAAATTGAATAAATAAATCAGTCATAAAAATCAAGCAATCTTTAAAAAAAAATTCAACCTCAACTTGAATCACAAGATGTCCTTCAAAAGTGAATTTTTGAAGATCTGGAGTAATACAAATTTGATAGTTGTGAGGAATCACATCTAAACTGAGTCTCATGTTTGAATAGTAAATTAGATATCTAATATTGTATTGTATTGTATTGTATTAGTTGGTTAGTTAGTTAGTGAATTTGAAAATCAGCTATGGCTCACCTCAAAGGGATGCCAAAACAAAGAAAAGAATGTTTAATGCTTTGGACCAGTAACCCTTTGAGTTGAAACTCTTACAATCTCTTTATCAACCAACTCATAAGCTTATGGATAATTCAATCAATTCAATTCAATTCAATTTGATTTCAAAGTTATTATAATTCTAAGTTATTCTTATTATTTGAATTTGAAATTTTCATAGTTTTTGTGAAATCTTGTCGTGATTTTGAATTTGGAATTGAATGATATTTAATTCTGTATTAAACTTTAGAATGTTCTAATAATGAAACTGTAGATAATGATGAGCTCCCAGAATGAACATACACTTTCTCTTGAGTTTGAAATGCTTGTGCAACAATTGAAGAAAGGTTTGATATTTTCAAAATATGAATTTTTAATTTTGAACTTAGCTTAAGCTATAAAATAAAATAAAATACAGAAAACGAACTTTTACTTCAAAGGATAAAAGATGAAGAAAATACTGTCCAAAGATTTCTAAAAGAAATTGAAAAAGGTTCATTTATTAAAATTAATTGATTGATTGATGTTGCAATAAGTTAAAAATAATCATTATCAACAATAATATCTAGTTCAAATTGAGATGAGTACTCTTGAAGAAAGTTTGATGAAAGCCAAATTGGAGAAAAAAGAGTTATGTGAGAGGACCGACAAGCATACAAATGAAATTGAAAAGTCTGAAAATTTATTCACTTTGATTCAGTTTTGTTTCTTCATTTTTTTAGATATTTAATGTACCTTTTAGAAAAATTAAGCAATCTTCAACATTGAGTTTTAAAACTGAAGAATCAACAAAGGTTCTTTTGGGAATTGAAAGTGATATGGCTCTTAATTGGTTTGCTGAAAAATTTTTCAATCTTTTCTTTTTTTTTCAAAAAAACTTGACATAATAATTAATTAATTGGAAGTGAAAAACATTCCAAACAACTTTTTAAATTGGAGAAAGAAAATCAAATGAATATGGAAATTTTTGAATTGAGCTGTTCATATAATGGATTGGAATTAGAAACAAAACTGATTGAATATTTTAAAGCCTTCAAGTAATCCTTTTTTTTTTTACTCCTTCCTTCCTTTTGTTTTTTTTTTTTTCTATTCTTCAAATAAAGGTCTAAGATTCTTCCAGATAATTAATTTCAAATCCAATATTTTATCACATTTTCAATAAATAAAAAATTGTGACCAACAAACATAAAATAAAATAAAATAAAACTATGATTATAAAACAACTCTATTTTTTCGAAATTTTGTCTAAAAAAAATATAATAATCTTATCCTAATTGGTCTTCTTTGATTTTTCCTTTGACTTTTCTTTTGGTTTTTCCTTTTGTTCTTCTTTTTGTTCAACTTTTTGTTCGTCTTTTCCTTTTTGTGCCTTTTCTTTTTGAACTATCTTTTCCCATTCTTGATCTTCATTATACGCAACCACAACATAAGCAAGAAGTACAATATGAACAACAATAACAGATGTCACTACACTATAAATTGGTTGATCTATAAAATAATCATAATGAAAAGAATTAATAATTAGAACAAAGAAAAAAAAAAAAAAAAAAAAAAAAAAAAAAAAAAAAAAAAAAAAAAAAAAAAAAAAAAAAAAAAAAAAAAAAAAAAAAAAATAAAAAATAGAAAAAAAAAAAAAAAAAAAAAAAAAAAGAACGAAATTAATTGAGATTCATTGACAAGATAAAAAAAAAGGAATGAGAAAGAAAAAGAATGAAATGAAATAAATAAATAGAGAGAATTATGAATCGAACCTTCAAAAAAGTAATGTTCTGAAAGGAAGTAACTTGCAATGGGGAGAGTAATCATTGCAAGGGAGAACAAGACGAGCTTGACGATAATTCCCACAACGGTGGCCATGTTTTTTTATGTTTTTGGTAGTCAAAGAACATGGCGAAATCAGAAAAACAATTAGAAAAACACTTAATAAATGATAGAATGGAGGCCCAATTACAACAACTAATGGTGATCAATAACAACATATCTGAGTTCAAAAAGAAGCTACAGAATGAAAAGGATAAACTCCAACCTTTAAATTTGGATAATTTGTTATTGATTGCTGTTGAGAAGAGGATGAAAGATTTTTGTGAAGTTTTGCTATTGAATGGAGGGAATGCTAATCATAAACATAAAGGAGAGAATGAACAAGGTTTAATTCATTATGCATCAACGAATTCTGATTCAAGTATACTTGAAATGTTGGTGAGACATGGAGCAAATGTAGAGGAGTTTGATAAAAATGGTTTAACACCTTTGATTTATTCAGGTATCATTTTATTACTGATTACTGATTTTAATTTCAATGAAAAGATTGCCATCATTTTTTTAATGAATCGATATCATAAAAAAAATAGTTTCTTCGGATTCAATCAAATGTACAAAGTTTTTAATAAAGAAAGGAGCAAGAGTTGAACCACCAAAGATATTACAAAGTTCAAATTCTAATGGAATTTCGCCTCTTCATGTTGCAGCTCAAAAGGGATCAATAGAATTAATTCAAATCTTACTTGAAGCAAAAGCAAATATTAATTATCGTGATTCTCAACATCGAACTGCTCTTCATTTTGCTTCAAAGAATGGTCATTATGAATGTGTAAAATATTTATTAGGAAAAGGTGCAAAAGGTTCGTTTGATCTTTATTTATTTTGAATTTTGATTTTAATTTTTTTTTTAAAAAAATTAATTAAAGCTGATGCGAAAACTGTCAAAGGACTTTCTTCAATACACATTGCTTCAGGTAAGATCGAAAAAATTCATTTCCTTTTATTAATTCCTAGTAATTTCTTCAATTTAATTTAATTAATTAGAACAAGGTCATCATGATACAGTTCGAGTCCTTTTAAAAAAAGCTAATGTTGATGAAAAAGATTGTAATGAAATGGTTTGATTTTTATGACTTTATTTTTTATTTTATTTTATTTTATTTTTATTGAATCATAGAAATAAATAAATAAATAAATATAAAAGACTCCACTTCATTTTGCAAGTTATGGAGGACATGTAAATTGTATAAAATTATTAATAGAAAAAGAAGCAGAAATTAATGCTCAAAATATGAATGGTGATACCCCATTACATTTAGTTGCTAGATCAGGAAAATTTGAAGCTTTAAAGACCATATTAGAAGGGGGTGGAGATCCAACAATTTGTAATGATCATAATGCATATCCAATTCATTTTGCTATTATTGGTGGAAACATAAAATGTATTGAGGAGTTATTAATTTTGGGATTAGAAGGAAATATAAATTCAAATCAAAGTGATGATAGTCAAAATGAAGATAGTGAAGGTTCTGAATTTGAAGATTATAAAAAAACAAAGAATATTTCAAAATTTTCTCAAGTAGCAGATGAAAAGGGAGTGACACCACTTCATATTGCAGCCCAATTTGGAAAATTAGAAGTCATTCGATGTCTCTTCTCTTATGGAAATATTGGATCCATGGTGATGGCAAAAGATATCTTTGGTGCTACACCTTTACATATGTCTGCTGATGCTGGGAGTGTAGATGTTGTTAAGGAACTAATATTATATGGGAGTTCTGTTAAAGTTCAAGATGCCTCTGGATTTACTCCATTACAATGGGCTCAAAGAAGTAAAAAAATTGAAACTATTGCGATTTTTGAATCATTAAAAGAACAAGCAGAAAAAATTGAAAAGAAAAAGGAAAAGAAAAGGATCAAACGTGAGAACTATAAATTTAAAGCAAAAAATAAATCTGATGAAAGTATAAATGTTGATGGACAACTTAAAAAAAATTTTGATCAATTGAATTTAATGGATACTGAAGCAACAAATGGAATAAAGACAATTGGAAAGATTACTTTTGATAAGAATAAAAAAATTGGTTTTGGAAGTCATGGAACTGTTGTTTTTCATGGAAATTTTGAAGAACGAACTGCAGCAGTCAAAAGAATTCCAAAAGATTTTATTGTTTTAGCTGAAAAAGAAATTCAATTATTAACTCAACTTTCTGAAGAAATGTGTCATAAAAATATTGTTCGTTATTATGGAAAAGAGGAGGATCATGAATACATTTTTCTTTCTGTTGAATTATGTTCAAAAACTTTGCAACAATTTTTAGATGAGACAACTTTATCATTTGATCCAAGTTTATTTTCTTTTTCCTTTTTCTTTCTTTCTTGATCCTTTCTTTTCAATTTTCTTTTCTGAATTTTAAACTTAATAATAAATAAATAAAACTCAGAAATCACATCAATTCAAAGACCTATTGGGGTAATCCAAGAAAATAATTATTATGAAGCAATAAGAATCATGATATTTCATATGATTGATGCTGTTCGATATTTACATAATTTTGGAATTGTACATAATGATTTAAAACCTGATAATATTTTAATTTCCAATGGAGGACTATTAAAAATTTCTGATATGGGATTAGCAAGAAAATTTGATTTAGAAAATCATACTTTTACATTTACAAGTGAGAGACCAATTGCTCAAGGTTTCGAATTATTTTTTTCGCTTTTCTTTTCTTCTTCTTCTTTTTTTATTTTTTCAGGGAAAAAAAAATAAATACTTATAACAATATAATTGAATAGGAATCTATTATGCTCCAGAAGTTCTTCCTCATTCAGAACATAAAAAAACTTCTAAAGTAGACATTTTTTCACTTGGATGTTTAATTTATTTTATGCTCACTAAAGGTCAACATCCATTTGTTGGGAAGTTTGTTGCTGAAACTCTGATGAATATTCTTGAAGGAAAGTATGACCTTCAAGGACTTTCTTGTAATTATGAAGCAATGTGTCTTGTAGAAAAAATGATTCAAGTAACTCTTTTCTTTCTTTCTTTTTTTCTTTCTTTCTTTTTTTCTTTCTTTTCTTTACAAAAACATAAAAAAAAAAGAAAAATCCTGATAATCGACCAACAATTGAAGAAGTTGTAGAATACCCTTTTTTCTTAAATAATACTCAAAATATCAAAATAATTGAAGGATTAAGTAGAAAGATATCTCCTCAAGTTCAAGCAAACTTGGAAAATTTACTCTTAAAGAAATATTCAAATTTAATGGAAGTAATTGATCCTGAAGTACTTCAAGATTTATTCAAATATAGAAAGTATGAATCAACAGTTTTTGATCTTCTTAGAATGATTCGAAATATAACAGAACATTTTGAATCAAGGACAGATTCATTACTTGAAAAGTTACACCAACCTAATTTTGATTGTGAGTTTTCCAAATGGAAAAAGATTTGTCTTTGGAATGCTGAAGAGAAAAGCACAGTAATTTTAAGATATTTTAGTTCTTGTTCAAGATTTCCATTTCTCATCATGGATTTATTTTTCTTCAAAATGCAAAACTCTTTAAATTCTTTGTAAATACCTTGTAATATAATAACTATAATATATTTAACAAAATCAATCTATATTGATTCAGGTATTGTTTTCTTTTTTATTGTTGATTAATTTCATTGAAAAAGATTCCAATTTAATCATCAAAGATATGACAAATTCAAACGGAATTATGAGCTATCCAAAAAGTTTTGTGCTTTAAACAAAATTTAATAGTCAAATCCTTGGTGATCCTAAGATGGATTTTGAAACAATCATATTGAAACTGAAACAAAAGATTCCTTGAAGTGCTTTGAGTTGGACTCTCTTTCACTGAAACTTCAGTGAAAAGAAGTTATCAAGAATCTCTGATAATTTTTTTTTTTGATTTCGGGAATTTTCGATTTCATTTTTCTTTTACTTTTTTTCTTTCAAATTCCAAATTCCCTCCTCGCCCCAAAAAAAACTTTGAATTTTGCAAATTTGAATTCTAATTCATTCAATTTTTTTTTGATTTTTATTCTTTAAAATTCATTCAAATTTCAATTTTTTCAAATAAAATATAATTTTTTTCCAATAAATTTCAATAATAGTTTGAAAAAAAATAAAGTAAAATGGGACGCAAAATTCTCTTTTCGGTTGATGGCTCACCTTCCTCCAACAATGCCATTGAATGGGGTTGCTCTCATGTTTTAAGACCTGATGATCTTCTTTACATTGTTCACATCCATACAAGACCTTCTAGTTTTTATTTAATTGACTCAAGTTTATCTGCTTTGTATCAAGAAGCTGAGACTGCTGTAAAATATTTTTATTTTTATTTTATTTTTATTGATTTGTTTTTCTTTTCATTCTTTTCATGTTGTTTAAGATTCCTTATTCATATTCTTATTTGAAATCTTAATATTCTCTCAAAACTAATAACATAAAATATAATAAATTAAATAATAAATTAAAGCTTGCAAAAAAAGGTCAAGAACTTCTTGATAAAACTTCAGAAGTTTTCACTTCCAAAGGAGTTTGATTTCTTACATTCCAATTTCTTTCAATATTATCATATCGTACTATATCGTACTAACTTTATAATTTCATTTTATTTTTTTTTTAAAAAAAAATATAGTTCAAAGTTGAAAAAACTATCTTATGTAAAGATTCAAAAGAAGACATTGTTCAAACTGCTGAAGATGAAGAAGTTGATATTTTGATTATGGGATCAAGAGGTCTTGGTGCAATTAAAAGGTTTTGATTTTTAATGATCCTTTTGAATTTATTTTTCTTTTTTTTATTTCTTTTTCATAAATATTATTATTTTTAATTTCAATTTATAAATCAAAAAAAAAAAAAAAAAAAATTCAAAAGGGTCTTTCTTGGTTCAACTGCTGATTTCTGTGTTCAACATGCACCATGTCCAGTTATTGTTGTCAAAGAAAGTGAAAAATAGATCCGTATTTAAAAAAGCATAACCAAGTCTTCTATTTTCATTTCATTTCTATTTTATTTCTATTTCTATTTTATTTCTATTTTATTTCTAAATTAGAAGAGTTTTCCACATTTTTCATGATTTTTAAAACTTGAAATCACAGCTTCTAATTGTGGTGGTACTACATTCTCAAGTGAAATTTCATAAAGTACATTCATTGATTCACAACTATCAGGATCAAGACGGAGTGCTTTATTATTATTATTTTGTTATGAATAAGAGAAGATTTTAATAAAAATGATTTTTTGATGAAAAAGAGGAAAAAGAAAAACCATTTAAAAGTGCTTCTGTGGCATCATAAACATTTCCTTCTTGTTTCCAAAGTTCTGCTGCTGAAATATAATATTTTACAGCTTGTTCTTTATTCCCAGAAAATGCACTTGCTTCAGCCCAATCATTATGTCTTTTTGGAATTTGAGGACCTTTCTAATGAACATTTTATATTTTATTATTTTTTTATAATTGAGCCAAAAAAAAAAAAAAAAAAAAAAAAAAAAACTTGAAGAGCATCTTTGGCTAATAAAAGATAAGATTGTAAATATGGATCTGAAGGTATTTTACAACGAGCAGCATTTTGGAAATGGAATAATGCATCTTCAGAATCTTTCATTACAAATGCTAATTGTCCGAGAATAGATTCATATTGACATTTCTCAGAATCCAAATTATATGCTCTACTATAAGATGTTCTTGCTTTTTGAACTGATTCTATGGTCTTTTCCTTTTTATTTTATTTTATTTTATTTTATTTAAAAAAAAAAGTTAGTAAAAAAAATAAAAATGTAAAATAAATAAAGAAATGATCAAAATATTAACTGCAGTTTGTAAATAAATGTTTCCTGATTCTCTATAATGAAGTATTGCTTTTGGTTTAGCTTCTTCACCAATTTTTTCTAATAACTCTCCAACATAAAAATAAGCTTTTGGAAAATGTTTATCTTGTTTTGATTCTTGAATTTTTGAAAGAACTTGAGATAATATTGTTCCACATTCAACAGCAGCATATTTACAATCTAGTCCCTCTCTCAAATAATCAAGTCCTTTTGAAAGATCACCTTTTTTTATTTTATTTTTTGATTTTGAAAGAAAATAATTAAAGGAAAAAAAACCTTTATTAATATAAGTAACTCCTAATTGATGATTGTTTTCACAATAATTTGGGTCAATTTGCTATTTGAATTTCATTTTAATATAATAAAGTAATAAAAAGGTTCATTTGTGAAAAAAAAAAAGAAAGAAAGAAAATTAACCAATGCTCTTTCAAATCTTTGGATGGACTCATCAAGTCTCTCATAACGACGACTTAGAATACCATTATTTAATTGAACTTTTGCACTTGTTGGGCATACCTCCATTGCAGATGTGAAAAGATCTTATTTTCAAAAAAAATTAAAATTAGATCAAAGGAAAAGAGAAAAAGAAAGTTTTTTTTTTTTTTACTTTCATCAGTGAGCCAATCTTCATTTCTATTTCTTAATCTAATAAAGTAAAGACTAACAACTACAATTAAACAAGCCAAAATAATACTACGGATTGAAAGTAATGAAGAAGATTTTTCCTTTCCTTTTTTTCCCTTTTCCTTTTCCTTTACTTTTTCATTTTGCTTTCCTTTGTTATTTTTCGCTGATTCACTTGGTTTGTGTGTTGAAATTTTCTCCCAAATTTGAATTAGAAATTCTAATATTGACAGTTCCATGAAGTTAATTTAATTGGAAAAAAAAAAAAAAGTTGAGAATTACCTATGCTCCAACCTACAAGTAAGCAATAACCAATTGATGGTATATATAACAATCTTTCAGCAATTGTTGTTCCAATGTTAATAAAAATGTGGGTTGAAGGTAAGAGTGGAATTATAAGCCAACAAAGAGAGTTTGCAAGAGAAAAATTCTTTTTAAATATTCCATTATAAGCAGCCTTTATGTTTTTTTTTTTAAAAAAAAGTTTAATGATTGAAAAAAAGAGAAAAAAAAGAGAAAAGAAAAAGAAAGGGAACATAAAGAGCTAATCCAATAAATCCTAAAAGAAAAGAAAAGATGGTAGTCATTCTTGAATCAGACATGGATTCTACTGCAGGGATACAATTAAAAGAATAATCACAAGAAAGTTGAGATGGATATAATAGTAAATAGAAATAATAAATATTGGCCCATGCAATTGTCAAAATTTTTGACATTCCAAATGGCATAAATGCTATAGGATTTTCTAATCTCCTACATGTAATTTCATTTATTGGAGAAAAATTTCAAAATTTTTTTCAGAAAAAAAAAAAAAAAAAAAACTTAAATACTTCATGTCCAACTGAAACAGCTTCACCAATGAACCATTTTCTCATTAAAATATATCCAACTCCTAGAGCAATAAAAAGTCCAATACGAATAAGTGAATAGATTCCTTCTTTATGTAGAGATTTCTTTTTCAAATCTATTCCTCTTTGAATAATATTAAAAACTTCACATGCAGCTAAGATTCCAAGTAAAGTGATTCCCAATTCTTTTGAAAAACTTTTATTATTGTTATTATTAATTATTTGATTCTTTGAAAGAAATATAATCAAATAAATAAATAAAAATTAAAATAAATAAATAAATTACCAAGCACAAAAGAAAAAGAAGGTTAAGAGAATAAAGAAAAATCCTTGTTTGAAAATATTTGCTTTTGGAGAAACCATGAATTGATAACAAAAGAAGCTCAAAAGATAAAAGAAACAACAAAGGACTTCAGCTCTTCCAACAACTGATGAAACTGCTTCTGCATGAACTGGATGTGCAGCAAATAGTACTGCAGCACAAACAGGAGCTATAATATCATTTTATTGAATTGATTCATCATTTGTTTTTTTTAAAAAATCAAAGAAATCAAAATAAATAAACTAACCAAGATCTTGTTGTAACATCTCATTCATTTTCCCAATTTTCTCTTCCTTTGTCCTCAATCCATTAAATACAACTTTTGCCAAAAACAATACTAATACAGAGACGATCCCATGTAAAATAACATTTGCAACATGATAATAAAACGGATCCAGTTCATCAAACGCATAATTCAATCTAAACGATAGCGTAGTCAACGGGCGGAAAGACTTATGCGACGATGTTGAATACAAATTCTGTCCCCAGAAATCATGGATTAAAATATTAGAAATTGGAGATGTGGTCTTAATATCACCATTCTGAACAACAGCAAAGAGATCATCAAAGGTGAACTCTCCCCAGAAGATGTTAATGTAGGGACAAACTGCTAATGCGAAGACCAGAAGTGAGGAAATCAGGGTCATCGTTTTAGCCATAGACTCACTACGCGAGTAAAACCTTTTTTTTGTCTCATTCCACTTTTTGTTTCTTGGAATTGATAACAACAAACAAAATAAAAAATTTGTCTGGAAACTCTTCTGTTTTTACTTTTGAAGAAAGAATAAAGATAAAAAAAATTATTATTGGAGAAAAAAAAAATATTTTTTTTTGTGACAATTTTATTTCTCATATGCTTTAAAGGGTCCTTGTTGTTTTTTTTGAATGAAAAACAAAGAAAAAGTCGTGAAAAAAGTCTTGAAAAAGAAAAACTCAAAGAGTTGGAGAGGAGAGCGAGGCAAAGAAAAAAAACGAAAAAAAAGAAAAAAAAAGAAAAAAAAGAAAAATCGAGGGCAAAAGCCGACTATTTATGAGGTAAAAAAAGTATTTATAGGGGAAAACTGGAAATTCAAAAAGTGAACAAAGAGAAAGTGTTTTTCGATTTTTTTATTTCCTTCTTGAAATCAAAAAAATTTTTTTTTGGGTTTGAGAAAAAATTCACACTCAGCTCGCGTAGTG
>Ga0209960_1003103_pt1 | contig 15040 bp, 17 predicted proteins | sample ThiBiot_500_plan_2_FD_183947 | JGI IMG/M metagenome (GOLD analysis project Ga0209960, IMG submission 183947) | Wastewater bioreactor microbial communities from Cape Town, South Africa - Thiocy_expt_500_plan (SPAdes) | ecosystem: Engineered > Bioreactor > Thiocyanate-remediating >...
AAAAAAAAAAAAAAAAAAAAAAAAAAAAAAAAAAAAAAAAGAAATGAATGAAACTTTGAAACTCGATGAAAAATGTGTTGAGAAAAATTCAGGGAAGAATTTTTTCTATGTCATCTTAAATCTTCAACCAAAGAGTTACATATTTTATTCATCCTTCATTTCTTCAAAAAAAATATCTCAAGTTAATAGACAGATAGAAAAACTTATTAGCACAATGAGTGATAGCATTCGAGATGTTGAGCCAGTTGATGAAGTGATAAAAGAGAAAGCAACTTTGGCTTCATTTGAATTTTATAAACATTACTTAATGAGAGGTGCTCAAACTGGAGCGACTTTAGGAGCTATTGTTTCAGTTCCATATTATTATTCTTATCTCAAAGGCAGTAATACACTTTGGAAAACGATTGGGAATGGATCTTTATTCTTTATGGTTATTCCTTTCTACTGAAAAAAAAAAAAGCAAAAAAAAAAAAAAAAACATTTGTCATGAAAAAAATAAAATAACTTTTTTTTTGTAGGGCTTAGCAGTTCCTTTCTTTTTAGCACGAGCTCATTACTTTAGAAATTCAGATTTTACACCAATAGAATATGTAAATAAATTAGAATCCTTTTACACATGGAGACAAGCTAGACTTGAAGATCTTACTCTGATTGGAGCTGGAGTTGGATTTACAGGAGGAACATTATTAGGAAAAAATATTTTGAGTGCATTGAGAGGAGGTAGTTTAGGAATTTGCTTTGGAGTTTTGACACATGGAGGACTTCTCATAAGGGATAAACTTAGATAATAAGATACCTATTTTGTTTTTCTAGGAAAAAAAAAAAAAAAAATCGAAACTTTTTTTGTTGGTTTAAATTCTATTTATAATTCAAAATTTAGTTTTTTGTTGAAACAATAGTATAACATTTATCACAAACTCGAACAGGTTCACTGAATCCGGCTTCAAGCAATGGGAATTTTTTTGATGAACAATTTCCACAAAATACTCCTCCACACTTTCGACAATGATGCTAGAAGAAAAATAATTTAAAATCAAGAAGAAAATGAAAGAAGAAAAAAAAAAAACCCTTCTCCTAACTTGAGTGAACGTTTTTTTACAAGCCATACAAGAAAGTGCTTCGTGATCAGGGACCCAGCCATGAGAAACGAGTGCAGCACATGAAATTACAGAAGGAGAGGAAGAAGAGGCATCCCATATTGAACAAAATACTCCTCTTGTTGATCTTGCCATTAATGCTTCAACTGGTTGAAAAGTTAATTGATTTTTAGAGCTATCTCCACCACAAGCTTTTCCTTCTCCACACATTAATAATGTATAGCCCTCTAAAAAAAAAAAAAATTAAAAATCAAATTAGAATCAGAATCAAAATTAAATTAAATTAAATTAAATAACTCACCAACAATAATTGCACTAACATTAGATCCACATGCAACGAATAGTACTTTTTTGTTTTCAGGAATTGGGATGAATTTTGGAGAAGAAACAAATTTTTCTGTAGTTCCAGTTCCTAATTGACCATGTTGTCCATCACCAAAAGCATAAAGTGCTCCTGCCACTACAAAAAAGAAAGTTGAGAAGAAAAGAAAAAGGGAAAAAAAAAAAAGAAGAAAGAAAAAGAAAAAAAAAATGAATTACCTGTTGAAGCAAGAGTATGAGCTCCTCCACAAGATACATCTACAATTTGAGGAAGAGAACTTAAAACTTTTGGAATAGTAATTATCTCTAGATTTTCATCTCCATGGCCATGTCCAGTTTGTCCACGAGTATTACATCCCCAAACATATAATTGACCTTTATCTAAATTTTTATTATATTTTATTTTATTGAAATTATGACTTTTAAGAAATAAATAAACAAAATAAAAATAAAAGAAAAATAAAAGAAAAATAAAAGAAAAGAAAATAAACCAGATAATGCAGCTGCATGCTCAGTTCCAGCTGTTATTTTTTGAATTCTAATTGATTTTGAAGAGAATTCTTCAATATTTTTTGGAGTTTTTTGATTTAATTTATCTCCATGTCCAAGTTGACCATTGTCACCTTGTCCAAATGAAAATATTCTTCCATCCTCGATTAAGACTGAATATAATTTGTTGTTTAAAAAAAGAAATTTTATTGAAATAAATGATAATGATAATAAAACTAACCGATTGTTGAATTTTTACCACAACACACTTGAATAACACGCATTCCATCCCAATAAGAATTATCAACAAGGCGAGGGGACAATTGTTTGATCTCATCATATCCTAATTGACCGAAATCTCCTCTTCCCCAAGTATAAAGATCACCACTTGCTATTTATCATTTATCATTCATTATTATATTACTTTTTCAAATATTGGTTCTTTTTGTTTGTTTGAATAATAAAAAATTTACAAGAAATTCCAGCTGAATGAGATTCTCCACATGCAACCTATAGGTTTGAAGAAATTTATTAATGCTAATCACTTTTTTTTTTTTTAAACAAAAAAAATTACTCTTGTGACATATTTTCCTCTTAATCCAGCAATTGCAAGTGGGGTATATCTATTTCTTTCTTTTCCATTTCCAAGTTTTCCATCTTTCCCATCTCCCCATGAATAAACTTCTCCTTGTTCTAGAAAAGTTTTTTTTAAAAAAAATTCCTTTCAAAAAAAAGACTTGAAACAAAAGAAAAGAAAACCAGCTATAGCGACCATATGTTTTGGACCACAAGCAATGTGAACAATATTTCGACCTAATAAAGCTTCTAAAACTCTTGGAATGGATTCATCATTATCTTCTCCATGACCAAGTTTCCCCCATTTTCCATCACCCCAAGTATAAACATCAGAAGCATCTAAAAAAAATATTTTTTTTTTATTTAGAAAGAAAAGAAAGAGAAAGAAAGAGAGAAAGAAAGAGAGAAAAAAAGAAAACCTTCTCTAATTACAACTTTTGTTGAAAAACTATCAAAAACAACTTGTAATTTATCAGAAGAATTTTGATTCATTGATTGTTTTAATTTTTCAATTTGAGAGGATGAAAGTGTTTGTTTTCTAAGGGTTTCAATTCCAATCATCCACATTTCAAACTCTTTTTTATCCTAATAAATGAATAAAAAAAGAGTTTTAAATCCAAATTTAAATGAAATATTTTTTAAAAAAATAAATTAATAGAGACTTTGCAAACAACATCCAACGTTCTTCCTGAATATAAAATTGAAAATGAAAGCTCTTTATGTTCTGGAATAGGATTTTGTTGAAAAACTTTTGTATTTTGTCCTTTTAAAACATCTGTAATCTCACTAATTTTAACTGATTTTTATTATAAATTTAATTGATTTGGGCCTATCCATAAAATCAAAAATCAAATCAAAAACAAATACCTGATGCATCACTTTTCTGTGGTGATTCCCATTTAATAGATTGTAAATCATCTGCTAGAATAAACCTACGAAAATGTGGCTTACCCTATTAATTCATTTAATTTATAATAACTATTTGGTTCCTTTAAAAAACAGTAAAAATAAACAACAAAAAACAAAAAAACAAAATAAAAATAAAATATCTACACTTCTCCCTGCTTTTAATAATGTTGATCCTTTTAATAACTCTTGTAATGCTTGTATTTCTATAGGTTCTTTTTCCTTCATTCTTTATAATTGATTCAATTTATTCCTGATTCCTTTATTATAATTCGATTTGTGTTTGGATTTGAAGTTTTTCTTTGGCTTTTCTTTTGCAGAAAAAAAAAAAAAAAAAAAAAAAAAAAAAAAAAAGAGAAATTCTTTGGATAACTTTTCTCAAAAAAAAACAAAACAAAACAAAAATCAATCAAATTAAATAAGAAATAGAATAATTAAGTTAAAAAATTGTAAAATGGAATAATAAAATTTGAAAGTGAAACAATGTGAATAAGTAATGGTGTTGGAGTGAATCAGGAGTGAAAAGTCAAACAAAAAGAGCTTGAAAAAAAAAAAAAAAAAAATGGCGCAAAAAAAAAAAAAAAAAAATGGCGCAAAAACAAAAATTGCTTTTCGTTTTTCTTTCGCTTTCCCTGTCTTTTGCTCGAACTTTGTTCTTTGAGTTAACTTAACTCTATTCATTAAGTTTAAAGTTTAATTCAATGAATGATTGAATGAATGAACTAAAATTTTTGAAAGTTGGAGTTGGAATTAAAGTCAAGATCTTTTTGGAACTGACTTTTTTTCTTTTGATTTTTTCTTTGTTTTTGTAAAAGATTGGAACTTTTATCGACTCCAACTTGATAGTTTGAGAAGTTTGATTCATTCTCTTTCTTGAACAATTTGATTTTTTAATAAAGAAAAGATCTTTCTTTTTGGTTTGAATGAAAAAGACTTTTTGATATTTAGATTGATTGCATTATGATTTGTTTGATTGCAATTTTTTATAGCTCACAAGAAATAAATAGGAAAGGATGAACTTTTCACAAAGCTTTTTTGATCAGAAAAAGAACTCTGGACCTAAGAAGAATTTTTCTTCTTATTTTCAAACTTCAAAAACTGGAAATGAAAGTGACTGGATCCCACAAACTCCTCCAAGTAATTTTACGATGAAAGGATTTGAGAGAAAACCACAACAACGACAACAACAAAATCAAGAATCTTCGTTAATCAATTGTAATTGATTTAATCAATTTTCTTTCTTTATGAATATTATGGAAAATAGATCAAGGAAAAGGATTAATCCCCAATGAGTTTTCTCATATTGAAAAAGAAAAAAGAAATCAAATTATGATCCCATTTGATGATGAAATTGAAAAAGAAAAGTATAATCGAGTTGATACTCCTCAATCTTCACCAAAAATTCAACCAAACAAAGGAAAAAAATCAAATAATAATGCATTAATGGTTTTTCTTTTCTTCCTCTTTCCTTCATTTCCTTAAATTCTTTTTTTTTTTTCAATTCTATAGAAAAAAGCTGTTTCAGAAAGAAAAATTATTTATGAGAATCAAGAAATTGAATTATCAAACTTGAGAGGTTTACAAGCAGAATCAAAAGAAATTTATTCGACTTTACAAGAAAAAATTAAATCTGCACAAGAAAGGTTCTTTCATTGAAAGCAAACAAAAAGATCAATTCTTATTCTTTTTCTTTTTTTCATTTAGAATTTCACAAACCTCTGCAATATTGAATCAAACTGATCTTTGTTTCCAATCTTGTGAAAAAATTTGTCAACTTTATGAAGTTTATCAAAACAAAAAAGAAATCCATAATGCATCACTTGAAACAAGTAAAGATTATTTTTATTTATTTGTTTCAATTGACAACTTTTTTTAATTATAATAGTCAAGACATCTTTAGAGAAAAAAATTTCTCAAGCAAAAGAAGAAAATATAATTGGTTCTTTTAAATCTCCTTTGACATTTTTTGATTCAAATTTTTATTAACTTTGAATATAGAAAAACAAAGATATCAACAACTTCTTATTGAAGATGGGATTGGAGTTGAAAGAAAGAAATTTATGTTCGACCTTTTTCAAAGAAAATCATTAGAATTTGAAGCATTAGTTAAAGAAGAAAATGAAGTTCGTTTTCAATTTCAAAAGAAAAAGATAAAATAATTATTAATCATAATTAAAGATTCGAGATATCTTAGCAAATCAAAGAAAAGAACTTGAAGAATTTTGCAAAAAAAGAAATGAAATCCAAACTACATATGAAAGTAATATTGAGAAAAGAAATAAAATGGAAAAGGATTTAGGAGCTTCAATATTTAAAGCACAAGCTGAAATTTCAAGTAAAGAAAAAGAAATTCAAGAAATTGTTCACAAGTATCTTTGACTATTTTTTTCCAAACGATCAAAAATTTCTAATGCTTATCATTTTTTTTTTTTAAAAAAAAAGGAAAAAAGATTTAGAAAGACAAAGAAATGAATTTATTGAACATTTCCAACATATTAGCAATGAAAAAGAGATGAAAATCAATAAGATTTCAGAGTTGAAAACAGAGTTACAAAAGATGATTTCAAATACAGAAAAGTCTCTTCAATTACAAGTAAATTTTATTTTTATTTTTGCCTTCCTTTTTTTTTTTTTTTGAAAATGTTTTGATATAATAGAATAAATTGAATTCTCATTTCAAAAACCTTACTCTTGAACTTGAAGCAAAAAAAATTGTTGCCAATTATTGGAAGAATCATGTTCTAAAACTTGAAAAATTTCAAAATATTCTTCATGTATTTCTTTCTTTTCTTTTCTTCTTTTCTTTTTCTCTTATTGATTTTGATTGTTCAAAAAAAAAAAAGGCCAATATTACTCAAAAAAGAATTGACTTACAAGAAATGAAAAAACAAAATGAAGATATTCAATTTGAACTTCAAAAGAAACAATCTGAATTTAATGATTTGAACAACCAATATCAAATCCTTTGGTTTGCTTATTTTTTTTTTTAAAAAAATAATTATTTAACAATTCATTTTTTCTTTTCAGTGAGAATAAAGATGAAATGAAGCAAAAGATCGAGAAAGAAGAATCCCAACTTAAAAGTTGTCAATTTGAATGTGATCTCTTAATTTCTAAAGAAGAAGGTTGCTTTGATTTCATAAAGAAAAATACATATCACTAATAATATTATTATGCTAATCTAGATTTAAAGAAAGATATTGCTTCAATGGAGTTGGATATACATTTTATGCAAAACCTAATGACTGAACAAAATAATCAATTACAAACAATGGAAGAAAAATTCTCTGGTTTGTTTATTTTATTGGTTTCTAACTTTCACTTTTTGATACTAATTTATTTATTTTAACAAAGCTCTTCTTGTCCAAAAAGAAGAACTTCAATCACAAGAAAAACTTTTATTAATTGAGAAAGATAAAATATCAAATGAAGTTTTGGAACTTGAAAAATTATTTCAAGAGAAAAGTAATATATTTGAAGCAAGAAGTGATCAACAAAAGCTCTTAGATCAAATTGGAATTGAGTGGAATCAAAAAATTTCTCAGTTAGAAATTGAATTAACAAGGAAACAATCTCAAGTTTTATTTATTCATTTATTTATTTACTTTCTATTTTCAATCACTTATATTCTTCAAATTTTAGCTCCAAGAAATAGAAAATGAAAATGCCCAAAAGAAAGAAAAAATTCAACAAAATTTTGATGAATTTGAAGTAATTTTCAAATTTTAATTTATTTAAAATTTATTTATTTATTTTGTTATTTAGAAAATCAGTACAAGTTTGACTTCTCAAATTCAAGGAATCAAGGTTTCTTTTCTTTTCTTTCTTTTTTCTTTTCTTCTAATGAAAGTACATTATAGCAAAAATTTGAACAAGAGGCAGAAGACTTCAAGGTTTTTTTTGTTTTTTTTTTTTTTTTCCTGAAATTGACCAATTAATGAAATTTTTATTTATTTATTTTATTTTCATAGAACAAAAAAGAAGTAGAGATTGGAGAAGTAAGGAATCAAATCGAACTCCAGAAAAAGCATAATGAAAAACTTTCCCAAAAACTTCAATCTCTTCAAGTTGTTTTAATTTTAGTGATCTTTTTAAAGCTTTCTTACCATTATTGTTTTTTTTTTTTAGATGCAACTTGAAGAGTTTCAAGGTCAATCCAAAGAAAAACCACCACTTCCTTTCCTTTCTCCAAGCCAATTCCAAAGTTCAATGACAGAAACAATGGCAAATTCTAAAAATTTAATGACAACAAAGGAATCTCCTTTCGAAACTCAAGAAAAACCATCAAAATCAAAGAATCAACAAAAAGACCAACTTGACCAACCTGGATTTCATGTTGAAAAGTATACAGAAACACAAAGAATAACAAGGAGAAGTGTCCAAAATTCATATAATCCTTCGTCACAAACTTGGAGTCAATCAATCTCGCAGTCAAGTTCACATAAAAAGAGTCAAGAATCTCAAAAATCGAAGACCATTACCAATACCCAGAAAAGACACCCTTCAAAATCACGTTTTTTTATTCTTCAATATTTTAATATTTGAATTTTTTATTATAAATTTAATGAGATAGGATTAAATACCCAAAGACCAAAAGAGATTCAAGAATGTTTAACAAAGAAATCAAAATCTCCAATCAAAAAAAATGAAAAAAAGAGAAAAGGAAAAAATAGAGATGATTTTGAACTTGATGTGAAAGAAGAAGGAGATGAAGATGCATCCTCTCAAATTATGGTAATTTTTTCAATAAATTCTTAAAGTCCAAGAAAAAAAAAGTCTGATGCAATCAAAGAAACGAGTTTTGAGAGCCAAAAAGAAAGCACTTTTGAAGTCATCTCCAGAAGATTCAACATTTGAGAGCATGTTTGCTTATCGTCCTTAGTTAAGTTTTTTTTTTCTTTCTTTAGTTCATACTTCAATATTTCATTTTCTTCTCGAGAAATTTGTCACTTTGTCAATGTTTTTCTTTTTCAAAAATAAAAATAAAATCGAATTTCAAATTTTTCTAGTTTTTCTTTTTTTTCTTTTCAGATTTTTCAACAACAGGGGTATCCTTATCAAGTTCATCAAAAGTCTTTTGCATTAATTGTTGAACATGTTCTGTTAATTCATTAACATCATCTTTTGTTTTTCCTTTTGTTTGAACAGGAGGAAGAACTATAATATTCAAGAAATAAAAAAAAAAAAAATCGATTAAATGAAAAATTAATAAATTCATCAAATTAATGAAATTGAAGAAAGAGAAAATGAAATTACTTTTAATTTTCAAATTTCCAGGTGTGAAAGTTTTTTCTTTTGCATCATATACTTTTGTTTGATTTGAAATCACAATTGGAGAAAGAGGGATTTGTCCTTGAATTGCCATATTAAATGCACCTTTTTTAAAAGGAAGGAAAGTTCCTGTTTGTGAACGACTACCTTCAGGAAAGATAATTACTCCAACCTAAAAAATAAATAAAATATAAATATTGTATTAGTAAGTAATCATTAATTCATTAATTATTAATACTTTATTATTTTTTAATTCTATTAATTGTAATTTCAATTTTTCATTTATTTCAAAAAAAAAAGAATATATCAAACCTTTCTTCGTGAAATTTCTTGAACAACTCCATCAAGTGCTTCAATAGCTTTTGCTCTATTACCTCTATCAATTAGAATATTTCTTGCTAATTTGATATACATCCCTAAAATTGGAACAAATAATAATGATTTTTTCCCAATGACCAAAGTGTTTTTGGGCATAATAGCTGCCATACTTAACATATCCAAGAAAGATTGATGATTGAGGACATAAATACATGGTTGAGGAGGGAGATTCTCTAATCCTTCTATTGTGTGAGTAATTCCAAGTAGATAACTAACTTTGAGAAATAAAGTGCCACAGTAGTAATTAAGGTCATTTCTTTTTGAAGGGAAGGGTATCCAAAGAATTCCAACTAATATCCCAAGGAAACAAGTTAACCCAAGCCATACAGCAACAATAGCAATCTTTAAATAATACAAAATTTTATGTCGTTGAAGAAGACAACCAACTGCAACGACAGCTAATGAAATGTTCAGGTATCCTAATGCTTCAACCTGAGATACTAAAGCTTCCATTTTATTCTTTACCTTTTCAAACATTTTATTAGTTATTACAAAAACAACGAAATATAAGAAATATAATATAAAATGAAAGAGAAAGAAAGTTAAATAAATGTTCAAAAAAAAAAAAAATGAAACAATTAATTAATTTCAAAACAAAATAAACAATAAGGGACAATTTATTAATTTCAGTTCCAAAATAAATTTCATTTAAAAAAAATAAAAGAGAATTAAAAAGAGAATTTAAAATAAAAATTAATAATTTATAATAAAAATAAAAATTAAATAAAAAATTAAAAAAAACCTTTTTATAATTTAATAGTTTTTGAATTAGAAACACCCTTGTGAGAAATTTTTTTTCAAAAATCTCGTTCTAAATTTTTTTTTTTTCCTTTTCCTTTTCCTTTCTCCATTCGGAAAAACTCCAACAAATGAATTTCACGAGCTTTTTGTTTCTTTCTTGTGATTTATTGAAACTCCAAACCCCCAACAAAAACCAACAGTTATAAAGATCTCTGTCAGAGTCTTTGCTTTTTGATTCAATAATTACAATTTAATCAAAGTTTTTTACTTTCACAAGATGACTTGAAGATGTTCAACTAGAAAGACAAAATTTTGATTGATTGATCACCCTCTGATAGTATTAATTTTTCTTTATCGTGGTCCAATGATTTCTCTTTGTTCAAATTGAAATTGAATCCAATGAGAATTTCAAGAAAAGAAATGTTTTTTGATTGATTTTGAAAATTTGATTTTGTATTTGAGTAAATTTTATAAACTTGACATTTTGAATCAGTTTGTAAAAAAAAAAGATTCCAGATTCTATTTTTTCTTCTTGTCTGCGACTTTTTTTTGAGCAACCTTTGTTGAATTCCAATAGTAAATAATTTGAATTGCAAGAATAATATTCAAAGATGTAGAAAGTAAAAATCCAATAAGAATATTAAAATCATCAACTTCTTGAAGTGTTGTGAAAATTCTTGCAGAAGATCCTGCTGCGAACATGAAAACTGTAAGAGCTGAAAGATTTCCTGTATTTCCATTCTTATAGTTAGTATATATTTGTGGAAGTCTACTAACAATAATTCCTGTCACTGTAGCTCTATAATGGAAGATCAATTGATAAATTTCTGTTATTTGAAATCAAAATAAAATTTCAAAAAAAAAAGTAAATAAATAAAATAAAATTAACTGTTGAAGTAAGCCTAAAAGTTCATAACTTATAAGTCCACCAAAAAGAGAATATGCATAAAAGCTATATAAAATAATAAAGACAGGAACAAAGAATGTAGGGAAGGAATATAAGATCATGAGAAGGAAAATGATGAAATCCTGCATAACCAAGAAAAAAGTTTCTCCATAAGTACTAAAAGGAAATCCACGACTGATATTATATGCAAGAGAGATTGTAAAGCAAACTAATTCAAGGAGGTTTCCAAATACACTTAATCCCTATTTTTTTTTTAAAAAAAAGAACTTCAACATCAACAAATCAACAAATCAAAATAAATAAATAAAATTCAAATAAAACTTCGATTCAAGTTAAAAAAGAAAACTCAAAACAAATCAAATAAAAGTATAATACTTGAGCACTTTTCTTTGCCAAAATAACTTGAATTTGAGGAACTTTGACAAACATTGCCCCTGCAACAATTCCAAGACCAAGGACTTTGCTGATGGAAAGTTTCAAACAAGGGATATTTGCTAAAAACACAAAAGAATTAAAAGAAGTTGAGAATAAAAATGAAAGAAGGTTTAAGAAATGAGAAGATTGAATAAAAAATACTTACTGAATTCATATTTCAAAAAAAAACTCTCGAAGCAATCCACTCCAATGAGGTTCACAAGGAAGTCTTGAACAAAGGAAGGGAGAAAGGACTCAAGAGACATTTTTTTTTTTTTTTCTAATTAAATTTTCTTTTTTTTTTTTTTTCCTGATTTCTAAACAAATATCAAACATTTCTTATTTCTTATTTCTCAAATGAATAAGACCTGGATTATATTCTTTGGGATATATATTATCAGTGTTCTCTTTCTATTCCAATTAATCATCTCATATTCGACTCAGAGGAATGAGTTGCTTCGTGAGGTGATGGTAATGAAGGAAGAGAGAGCAAAGGAGGATAAATCAGAATTGGAGACATTGAAAGGAGTCAATGATAGAATGGCAACATTGGAGACAACGTTGAAAGAGTCTATTGATTCAATGTTAGTTAAGAACCAAAGAACTGGAGTAGTTAAGGATGAGAGTGAAGTTGAAGTTGGGTTTTTTCAAAAGGAGTTGTTGGAGAAGGATAAGAAAATTCAATCACAGGATCAAACAATTAGTGATTTGAAAGCCCAATTAACGACAGTGACTGCAAAGTTATCTGAAGAAGAAAGTCTTGATGAGAAACATGGAACAGTAACTCATGAATTTATTCATAATTCATTACCGTTTTGGGCTCAGTTTGGTGTCAAAGAGATTGAAAATAATTGCGATAATGATTATGGATTCTCTCTTATTGATCGCTGGAAACATGCAAAAACTGTTTATTGTTCCCCTAATGATAAAACGTTTGTTAGTGAAATTGATTGTTATAGGGTTTTTCAAACACGCCATACTGCCAAAGATAATTATTGTATTGGACATAATGTTATTGTAGATTTGAGTAAATTCAAACATTCAGGTGAATGGGGATTAGTTGCATCTGGTGGAATTAAAGGAGCTTGTGATCCAGTGAATGAGTTTGCTCATCCTCCTGGTGATCTCTTTCAACAATCTCTTAGACCAATGATGACAAGCTTTCTTAAGACTCCTGCTTCTCAGATATCAACAAAAACTTGTTCATCAATCCCAACAGGATTTGTCTATCGAGATGGAGTCAGAAATGTTTGGCACTCCCTTGCTGATATGATATCATTTTTTATGTCATTATTAATTGCTGATTTACATCCCAAAGATGTAGCTTTAGTTATTACAGATGATTATGAAGAAGGACCCTTTGATGAAATGTGGACCTATCTTGCACAAAAAGGAGTCCATCGACTTCATAAAATGAAAAAGGAAGAACTTTGTTTTAACCAAGCACTTTTTTCAATTCCTGGAGGAAGTTGTCCTATGTATTAATTTTATTTTTATTTTATTTATTTTAAATTATATTTTATTTATTTATTTTTTATTTTTATTTTATTTTTATTTTTTATTTTTATTTTTTATTTTATTAAATTTATTCAAAAATTGAATTTTAGATGGAAGGATGTTTGGAGACCAAATGATTGTTCAGATAGTGGTTTAATTCAAGCATTTTCACGTTTCATCTTAAATAGTATGGGAATACTTTCCAAGCCTCCACCAAATCGTCCAATAATCACTTTTTCAATTCGAACCATCGATCCTCGTAAACAAGATCCTCTTGGAAGAATGTTTGATAATGACAAGGAATTAATTCAAATTGTTAAAGATAAATATGCCCAAGACTTTGATATTAAGGTCATAGATTTAGGCACAATTCCTTTCAAAGAACAAATAGAATTGATTCATTCAACATCAATTTATATTGGTACTTTTTTTTTTTCAAAAAAAATCTTTGAGAAGATTCATTTCATTCATTTTTTTTTTCCTTAGGAATGCATGGTGCAGGAATGACACATATATTATATCTCCCACCAGAAGCAGTTGTTATTGAAATGTTTCCTCAAGGTTGGCATCAAGATTCAATGGTTCTTTTTTTTTTTTTTTTTTTTTTTATTTTTTTTTTTTCCTTTTTTTTTTTTTTTTTTTTTTTTTTTTTTTTTTTTTTTTTTTTTTTTTTTTTTTCCTTTCTTTTTTTATTTTATTGCATTATTTTCTTTTTATTTCTCATTTTTTTTTAAATGTTCTTTAGCGAAATATGGCAAAATGGACAAATCATGCATACTTTGGTTGGCAAAATCATTCTCCAGAAAATCATATTCATAGAGATGGTCATGTTTATACTCGAATTGATATTAATGAATTTGAGAGAATGCTTTATGCTGCTGTTCATCTTTCAAAATCATTTGGTGTGGGAAGTGGAAATATGAGAGAGCCAACTGGTTAGAAAAGTTGTTTTTTGCATATAAGAGAAGGATGAAATATTTATTTGTAAATCAAAAGAACAAAGGAAAGGGATTTTGAATTTTTTTTTTCAGTCAAGAAAATCTATGAAAAGAAAAGTAAAAGACGAAAAGAATTCTTTCTTTTATTAATTTTATTAATTTATTTGATTTTTGCTTGTTGATTTTGATTTATTGAGTTGAAAGAACGACAGCCAACATAATCGCAAAGATAATATTAAATACTGAATATCCAACCTTTGATGATGGACTCAGACTTACTAAAATTCCATTGATTGTTTTGAAAAGAGAGTTTTTTTTTTAAAAAAAATAAAGAAAAAAAAATAAAGAAAAAAATAAAGAAAAAAAGGAAAAAGAAAATTTACTTTGACATAATTTTCCATAAAAGCCTTTTTCACAGCCACATATGAACGAATCAATTGAATCAAAACAAATTCCATCATTTTGGCATTCCACTCCAATACAATTGTCAGTTACTTTATTTTTTAAAAAAATGAAAAAAAAAAAAAGAAATAGAAAACAAAAAGAGAGAAAATACCATCTACAATTGCTTTATCAACAAAATCGATGAATTCAGAAACTCGTGCATAAACCCCAGGAAAATTTTTATCTCCACAACCTTTTCCAAAACTAACAACTCCGACTTGAACAGGATTTGTATCTGCATTGATAACTAATGGACCTCGTAATGGAAGGGAAAAAAAAAAGAAAAAAGAATTAATCAAGGAATAAATAAATAAAATATAATATAAAGAATAAACTCCATTAAATAAAAATGATAAAATTAAAATAATCAATGAAAACTTATCACTATCTCCCTGACATGTATCTTTTCCTCCTTCTGGTGTTCCAGCGCATAGCATTGTTGTAGGAATTAATCCACGATAATCCAGAGAGCATTGATAGCTTGAAACAAGAGAAATATTGGTGTGGAGTAGAAGTGTTGAGGCAGGACCATTAGAATAGATGGTTCCCCAACCCATGATTCGAGCTTCGGTTTCATCATCATCATAATCCAATCCATTTCGATCAAGTGCAATTGGAGCAACAGAATTCAATGGAGAATCTAAAGTCCAAACGGCAATATCATTTGCAGGTCCAATTCTGGTGCGAAAAAAGTTTGGATGAACAACCATTTTGGCAACACCTCTAATTTGTGCACCCTCATCTGTAGGGGAGGCGGTAAGATCATGACGATGAACTTGAACAGAAATAAATTCCATTGGGTACATAGGATCAATAACACAATGAGCAGCAGTCAAGATATGGGTGCTATCAATTACAGAACCTCCACAATAATGGTTGTCCAAAAAAGAGAGACTAACAATCCAAGGATATTTAAATGGAGGATCAACAACAACTCCTCCAACAATCTTTGGAGTCATACCTTCTCCAATTCGTCTTTCATCAAATTCCTTTGTTTGAAAACCATAAGAGTTAGAAGATAAGAGAGTTAAGAAAAACAAGATCAAGGTGGGTGAAAACAT
>Ga0209960_1003104_pt1 | contig 15037 bp, 13 predicted proteins | sample ThiBiot_500_plan_2_FD_183947 | JGI IMG/M metagenome (GOLD analysis project Ga0209960, IMG submission 183947) | Wastewater bioreactor microbial communities from Cape Town, South Africa - Thiocy_expt_500_plan (SPAdes) | ecosystem: Engineered > Bioreactor > Thiocyanate-remediating >...
TTTTTTTTTTTTTTAAAAATAATAAATTAAAATTTTTTTTTTTTTTTTTTTTTTGGCGGTGATTTTTTGTTCCTAAAATAAACAAACTAATATAAAATAAACAACCTTTTTTTTCAGGCTTATGAAGAACCATAACTTAGAACAAACTTAATAACCAAACATCAACTTCTGATTGAAAGTTTATATCATGTTTTTTTTCAAAAAGAAAGTTTCATTTTCAATTTTGTATTTTGAAAAAGATAAAGAGTGGATTAATAATTTGGATTTGATTTTTGATTTTTGTGTTGATTTTTGTTTTGTGTTTTGTGTTTTGTATTTTTTTCTTAGAAAAATGAAATGAAAAAGAACTATTGAGAAAGTTGAAGAGAATAGAACTTCTATTGAATTGAAATATTGAATGAATATAAAATAAGAAGTATAAGATATGAAAAGGAACAATGGAATTGAAATTTAATAAAAAGAAAGTAATAGGAGAAAAGTTATGAAAAACTCGAATATAAGCATTATTATTATAAACATAAAAATAATAATAATGCTTTAGAAACCATTTGTATTTCATAAAAGCAACACATAAATAATTTTAAAAACATTATTGTTCTTTGTTTTATTATAAAAACAAAGCATAAACAAAATAATAATTTCCTCAAAGAAATAATACAAAAACAAATAATTGTTCTTTTATTAATATTATAAAATTTCAATAAATAGGAATAGAAAAGTTTTGTAGTAGAAAGAGAAGAGAAAAGTAGAATAGGAGATATTTATTATAAATAATGGAGGAACAACAGGAAGTTGTTGTTTCGAATGAAACAACAAATATTGAAGAACAAATCAACGTAGTGGAAGAGAAGCAAACGATAAATGAAAATAATGAAAGTCAAATTCCACCTCAAAATGTGAATCAAGGTGAAGAGGAAGTAGGAACACAAGAGATTAAAGAGGAAATTAAAGAAGAAATGAAAGAAGTTAAAGAGGAAAAACAAGAGATTCTAAAGGAACCAGAAAATATTAAAGAAAATATTGAACAAAAACATGAAGAAGTTCAAGAAAAAATAGTTGAGAATAATGAAGTTAAAAAAGAAGTTATACAAAAGGAGGAAGAAAAGAAACAAGATCAAGTAGTTGAAAAGAAAGAAGAACAAAAATCAACTGAAACTAAGAAGAAAAATGTTGAAACTCAACCATTGAAAGAAGAAAAAAAAGCTGTTGAAAACAAAACAAGCTCTCTATCTCAAAAAAGTAAAGATGAAGAGTTATTTGGACAAAAAGAAGGAATTCTTGAGGTTCCTATTGAAGATCTTGAAAAATCAAAGAAAAAAAGTAAAGAACTAGAATGGAGAAAAGTATTTATTGTTTTACAAGGTCAACATCTTTCAGTTTATCCAGAACAATTTTCAGAAGTCTCAAATATTAAAAAATCTCAATCTATGCTTGGAATTCCTTCAGATGATGAGTAACTTTTAAAAAATTATAAATATTATTTTTCAAACCAAAATAAAAAATACAATAAAATAAAATAATATCAAAAATAAATAGGGATGATGAAACATTAACTCGTGCTCATCGTTCTTCATCTTTTGAAGCTCTTCCTGATGAAAGTGATGAACCAACAGCCTCAACAATAAAAATGATGGATGATACAAATCTTGCAAGGTTAATTAACTTTTTTTTTGATTTTTTTTTGATTTTTTATTCTCTTGAAATGAATTAAATTGCTGATAAATTTATATTATTATTAGAAAATCAAGTTTTTCTCGTGCAAAATCTGTTGACAATTTATATGGAACAGATTTACAGAGAACTAGAAGTCGTAGTGATATGGGCTACAAAAATTTTGTAAAATTACCTCAAAATGGAGGTGATGGTTTCCTTCAGCATGCAAAGTATGTTTATATTTTATTTCTTATTTAGTTATTTAGTTATTTTTCTGAGCCACATATACAAAAAATAAAAATAAAAATAAATAGATCACAAGAAATGCTTCAAATGGCAGTAGATACAACCAATCCAGAACCATTACTTGTTATAAATTTAGAGGGTGCAAAATTATCAAATGAAAATGAAAAATTAAACTACTTTCACCTTGAATCAGGTCATACAAATAGTCAGATTCGATTACGTGCTCCATCCCCCGAAGAACAACATCTTTGGATTGTTCAAATTAAAAGTGCTATCGAGTGGACAAATAAAATCTCAGGTTTATTTTATTTTTATTTTTTGTCAAATGATTTCAATTTTAAATTTATTATTCAGTTGGAAAGAATGCTGGAGAACCAAAAAATGTTTCTCGTGAAGCTACTCATTGTATTCCTCATCGTTTGGCAACAGATAATTTCTTACTTAGAAGGTGTAATTTTTGTGAAAAAATTATTAAAGAGTTCAAGTCTCAAAGATGCATTTGTAATTTTATTTATTTCTATTTTTTATTTTTTTTTTTTTTTTCAAGTTTCTATCCTTTTCACTAATATACATTGAAATGTTAAATTTTAAAGATTGTGGAGAATGTTTTCATTTAAAATGTGGAAAATATGCTCCTCCAAATTGTGGACTTTCAGGTCTTAAAGTTAAGAAAGTTATGAAGGATCTAGGTGATGAACATGTAAAAGATAAAGGAAAAGATGATGAAAAAAAGTAAAAAACCTTTTTTTAATTTTATCTTATTTTAAAATAATTCTCAATTAAAATTTTTAAAATCAATCAGTAAAGCAGTACAAAAAGTAAAAAACACATTATCAGCTCGAATGAATAATAAAGGAGGTAATAACCATTATATATATTGAACAATTACAGTACTAATCTTTTACATTAAATTTAATTTAGATGAACTATTTGGTATCGATTTAGCTAAACTTCCAGGAACTGAGGATGGAATCCCTGCAATTTTAAAATTATGTGTTCAAGCTATCGAACAAAGAGGTAAATAATTAACATAAAAAAATGAAAAAATAATAATTCAATAAAAATTAGGCATGGAAAGTGTTGGAATTTATCGTGTATCTGGAGTCAAAAGTGAAATAGATCGGCTAAGATTGGTTTCTTTTTCTTTTTCTTTTTCTTTTAATTTCAAAAAAAAAACTAATTATTGTTAATTAATAGCACTTTTCATTTGGTCGTCCAAATCTGGTTGATGTTGATGAATGGAATGATATTAATGTTATTGCAGGTGTTCTTAAAGCTTGGCTTCGGGAATTACCAAATCCTTTATTAACTGAAGAATTATTTCCTGAGTTTATGAAGATTTCTCAAAGTAATTTTACCCTTTTTCTTTCTTTTTTTTCCATTTCACCATTTAACTCTTGAAAAAAAATAAATAAAAGAAAAAATTGACCTTGGACAAATGGCATCTGTACTTAAAAAATTACCACCACAAAACTATGCTGTTTTAAGTTATTTAATTTGTCATTTAAACAAGTAATTCTTTTTTTTTTTTTTTTTTTTTTTTTTTTCAAAAAAAAAAAAAAAAATAAAAAAAAAATAATTTTTTTTTTAAAAAAAGGGTGACTTCTTTCGCAAAAATCAATAAAATGAAATCAGAGAACATTGGTGCATTATTTGGACCTAACATTTTGAGAACAAAAGATGATAAACAAGGAAATTTAAACCAACAACTTGAAGTCACCAAATTTTTGATTGAGAATTATAGTGCATTATTTGAGAAAAATTAAAAAAATTAACAATTAAAACCAACTTTTTCTTTTTCATTTTTTCATTTTTATTCGTATTTTTTTTAAAACAAAATTGTTTTCACTCATCACCTTCAACATTATTTGAATTATCATTTGTTTCCTGTACATGATTTACATTTTCATTACGATTATTGAGTTGGATATGTCTCTCAGTTGAAATAGGTATCCCTAATCCAAGATGTGGGAGACTAATATGTGAGAGACCAAGTTGGGGCATACCAAATCTAAACTCATTTGAAGTTACAATATACTCTTGATTTCCCTTTGGAGATTCAGGAGCTTGAGCAATATTTGGCATCCTCTTTCCTCGGTTAGAGTGCTTCCCACGACGATCAGTTGGTGGAACTCCAAATCCATTCTTAAAAATTTTTCCTGATAACAAGTTCACCCTTTGAATAGTTACTCCAAATAATGAACAAAATCCCTTTTGACAAACTCTCATTTTCTCATTCCGAATTTTAATATAATATTTTGCACTATATGAATGTTTTTTGGATTTTTTTGAAGTTGGAGAAGTGAGGGATGAATCTAAATCTCTTTCAGGTGTTAACTTTTCTAGTTCATGTTGATTTTGATTTTGATTTCCAGCTTCATTCCCATCCTCAATTCCATTTTCATTCCCATTGTTTTCTCCTATTTGTTTACTATGAAATTCAATATTACTATGATGGCTTTGGTTATTATTAATTGGTTCCTCTTTTGTGGTCCGACTTTCTATAATCATTGATGAATTATCAGAGTTTTCTTCCTTTAAGTTTTGGCTTTGATTTTGAGTTGTTGGAGAACCACTTTCTTGAGATTCGCTCATTTCAGTTTCAGGGACTTGAATTGGTTCAATTAAACTTGAGAGATAGGCTTGTTGAGAGTTGTAATTTCCAAGGGAGTTAAAAAAATCAATTAAAACTTTTCGATCTTCCTCTGTTGTCACATCAACAAAACATTTAAATCGTTTACATTCACAATCTGGTCCAGTTACATGACTTGTAGCTTTGTTCTTCTTCTTGATATTCTTGGCCCATTTTTCAGGTTGTCTTATTCTTTTTTTAGATGGAGGGATTTGATTTATTACAGAGTATCCTGAAAATGGATTTAAATTTTGTATTGTTGGATAATTTCCTGAAGAAACTTGAACTCTATTATTCATATTTGAAGAAGTTGAGATTCTAAAAAGTGGAAGGCCATGTGGTGGAAATTCTTGGTTAATTTGTTCTTGTTGCTCCTGTTCTTGTTCTTGCTGTTGTTGGTGTTGTAACTGGTTTTGTTGTGAATGTGAATTTATCATAATATTTTTACTCTTTTCCATTTGTTGTTGATCAGATGAAATTGTTGAAAGTAATTCATGATTAGTATGTTGATATCGTTGTAATCTAGTTTGGGAATGATGTTTCAATGGTGATTGAGATTGAATTTGAACAGGTGTTTGAGAATGAGTTTGAGAATGAATTTCATATTGATTTTGAGAATGAGATATAAGTTGAGAGTGAGTTTGTGTTTGTGTTTGAGATTGAGAATGGAGAGAATGAGAATAAGATTGTGATTGTGATTGTAATTGAATTCCAGGTTGTAATTGAGATTGAGATGAGTCATTTTGTTGTAAACTAAGATTTTGAGTTGAGGAATTTCCAAATTTTGATCTTGGTTGAACATGAACCAATTGGAGTGTTGGATGAGAATGTTTTTGAGTCAGGGTTTGATTTTGGTTTTGGTTTTGATTTTGGATTTGAATCTGATGATTAAGGTCATTTTGATTTTGGCTTTGGTTTTGGAGATTTTCTTGATTTTCATGATTATGATTTTGATTCTGAACTTGTATTTGATTTTGGTGATGTTGATGTTGATGTTGATGATCTATTTGAAGTTGGAGTTGAAGTGATTGAGGTTGATGTCGTAGATGAGGTTGAAGTTGAGGTGAAGATAGTTGTGGTTCATGATTTAATTGAAGATGGAGTTGAATTGGAGACATTTCCTTTGAATTCTGAAGGTTGAGGAAAAAGAAAAGAAAAATAATTGATCACAGATATAAAATAAATAAATAAATAAATTCAAAAAAATTTAAACCTTCTTTAAATTGGAAGGATCTGTTTCATTTAAATCAGAAATTAATGGATCATCATTATTTAAATTTACAAGTCCATTTGAATCATTTGTTTGAGAAGGAGAAGTAGGTTGACTTGAGGAATCTATGATTTTTTTTAAAAAAAGTAGGTTTGAGAATTTTAGAGTTTGGATTCATCAAATAAAAAAAAGAGAGAAATAGTATTAATAAATAAATAAATAACCTGGATTCATCCTTCAACATAAACTCGATCCAGGATTCACAACTAACTAAGATTTCTATTTACTTTTTTCAAAAAGAAGAAGAAGAAGTTGATAATGAGATTCAAATTGGACAATTAATCAAATGAAATTTTTTCCAAATAATTTGTAATGAAAATGAAAATGGAAAAAAAAAAAAAAAAAAAAAAAAAGTAAGAGCAATAATGAATTGTATTCCATCAAATTGAGAATATAACATTGATTGATTGATTCTATTAGAACAATATTCGAAATCGAATTCAAATTAAAGAGAAATTAAAGAGAACAATCAAAAGAGAAAATTGGGACGGTTTTTCCCATTTTCCTTTCTTTCCTCAAAACTTAATATTCAAACTCAAACATTTGCAAACTATCAACCATCCAATTTTCACAATTCTACTAACATTGTTCATTTACTTTCAATTTCTCAACTTAACAACTTCAATTATTACAATTATAAATAATTTCATTAATAAATGTTTCTTTTCTTTGCCATTTTCTCAATAATACAGTTAAAAAATTACAACCAATATCAATTAAAAGAGAATTTTTACCTGATTGTCTAATATAATACAAGTGATCTTTTTCTATGATTTTTTGATTGATTGATTGATCTTCTATTTGAATTTTGAGCAATTTTCTAATGGTTTTCTAATAGTGTTCTAATAAGAACTGAAACTGGAACTGAAATGAAATCCTCCCAATATTTAAAATTTTTGTTTCCTTTTTAAGAAAGAAAATGGCCATTTTTTATTTTTTTCCACAAAATCTCTAATCCATTGATTGATTCTCTTCTATGTTCATTTCAACTAAATGGATCATATTGAATGAAACAGTTCAATCAAATGATGAAATCAAATAAAATATACATTTATTTATACATTAGACTTTCAGAAACAAATTTTTGGAAAAGAAGTTTGTTGGTTGATCCTTGGAAGTTTGGAGTTTTAGAAAAAAAAATCAGAGAAATCATCTTTTTGATGTTTATGGATTATTTTCTTTACAAATGACTTTTCAATACTTTGATTAATTGTATTAATAGGGAGTTAGTTATTAGATCTAATAATTCTTTTCTTTTGTTCAATTTCAACACTTTTTGAAAAAATTGACTTGATTTATTTGAGTTTGGGTTTGAGTCGTTGAATTTATCATTGACAAAATCAAAATATCGTCAATTGTTAATTATTGAGTTTCATTGATTGCACTTCGGTTTCAGTTCTTATTAGGAACTATATATAAGGAAGTTGAATACAAGCTCACAAATAAGTTCATTAATTCAGAATTGTTAAGTATCAAAGTCAATGAAAGTCAGTTTTCTTTTTGTTTTTCTTCAAAAAGGTCATTCCAAGAAACTCATCTTTGGTCAAAGAAAAACTCAAACAACAATTATAAACTTATAACAACTCATAAACTCACAATTCTATAGCTCTTTAACAAACTTTAACAATAAAACTTTCAATAACACTTCAATAAAACTCAAGATGAAAGTTCGGCTTCGAAGTGGAGTAGTATTTTGGTTAGCTGTATTGTTGTTGTTAGGGCTATGGAAAGTGGAAGGAGTTGTGCTGGAGAAGTCAGTGTTATTAGAAGACCAACATGTTGACCAACAACAAGTTCTTTATTTTGAATACTCACCAACAGAAGATGCTGTATTGTTTTCTTCTTTCATTTTATTATTTATTTCTAATTTTCTTTCTTTTTCTTTTTCTTCATTGATTCCTTTGATTCCTTTGATTGATTAACTTGTTGATTTCTTACCTTTATAGAACGTAACAATCCAAATTGAAGCTTGTGGGGAATATATTTTTGATGTTCTTTGTGCACAAGATACTAAATATCCATCAAAGAATGATGGTAGTTGTCAAATTAAAAGAACAGTATCAACTTTGACGATATCAATGATAAAGGCATCAAAACCTATTTATTTGGGAGTCACTTCTTCAGATTTAACTTTTACTATCATTGCTATAGAAAATTGTAATCTATTTTAATTTTGATGTTAGATTATCTTTTTTCTAATATTATTGAATTTTCTTTTTCTTTTTCTTTTTCCTAGTACCCGCAAATGTTTTCACTGAAGTATATTATGATTCAGATAGTTCAAGGTAATAATTTGAATTAGATTAGATATTTTGGAGAAGCTTTTTTTTAAAAAAAATTTAACGAAACTATTGAAAAAATAGTATCTCTGTGAGAATCCCAAATCCAACAGGAATGGATGTAAATGTTTATTATCAAACTCCAAGTTCAAGTAATCCAGCTATAACAAATGCATGTTTAGCAAAAAAATATGGAACTATTACGACAGGGTATCTTATTTTTTATTTTTGAGAACTTTGAAAGACAAATATAAAAATTTTTTTCATTAGTGTGATCAAAAATTCTACATATCCAGTAACAGAATTTTTTATTTCTGGTTTATCTACTAATCAAACTATGGATGTTGTTCCAGTAATTAACTCACCCTATGTTCTCTCTTTAACTGCAAAAACAATCAAAACTCAAATTTGTAAGAATTGAATCATTATTTTTTTTTCTTTTCTTTTTTTTCTCGTTCTTTTATTTATTTATTTATTTATTTATTATTGTTAGTGAGTGAATGCTATTTTCTTCGAAATTTGACATTATGTGGAGGTATTACTTATCCAATATATTTACCAAATGGATATACTCAAGCAAAAGAAATGGATGAAAATGCTCAAGATAATTATGATGCGTTCTTTTTCTTTTTTTCCTTTTCTTTTCTTTTCCTATTTTTTTCCAATTCCTCTAATTTTCTAATTTAAAATTTCATTTTATTTTGATTTACTCAGGTTTGCAAGAGCACTTTCAATGTATAATTGTGAACAAATTCCATATTCATTCGTTAGGAATTGTACAGATTGTCAAAAAGCATATATTGATTGGATTTGTTCAACAACTATGCCAAGATGTTCCATTGAATCTCGCGGAACTGTTTTATTTTATTTTATTTTATTTATTTTTCATTCAAACTTTCAACATTACATTAAATTTAGTCAACTTTGCCTGATGATTACCTTTCTTTACCTTGTATTGAAACTTGTGTTGAAGTTGTTCTATCTTGTCCAACGAGTGTCCTCTTTACTTGTCCACTTGAAGATACCTATTCCTATTATCATGATTATAGAGTTTGCTCCTCATCCCAATCCAATTTCGTTCCATCTAAAACAACAATTTTGAACCTTTCCTTTTTATCTCTGATATTATTTTCAATCTTTTTTGTCTTGTAATAAATAAATAAAATTTCAAAAAAAAAAAAAAAGATTTCATTCACCACTATTCATTATATTCATCACCATCATTATTTTATCATTATTATTTATTACATTTTTGTGAGTTCACTCATTAACTCAAAAACTTTAGAACTATTCTCTAGAATACTATGAGCCTTTGAAGTTTTGGAAGCTATCGTAATTGTTGCAACCATAGGTTTGTAATCTTCAGTCTCTTGGGCCATCTCGAAACCTCTTAAATATTCAAATAATCCTTCATCATATTTTTCTGCTCCAATACAAAGCATAAACTCTGGTTGTTGCGGTAATTGTTTGAGAATATATTTAACAGTTGTAACTTTGTTCAAATTTTTTGGTTGAATCTAAATTTATTTAATTTAATTTCATTTTCATTTTATTTTGAAGAAATGAAATTTGGAAAAGAAAAAAAAAATACTTCAATTGCTTTATTTCCTGGAATGACATTAATTGGAATTGTATCTCCGATGGCTTTATTCATTGCAAGAACTAAATCTTTTGCTTGCCATGCACTTTTGAAAAAAAGAAAAAGGAAATTAATTTGGATCCAATTATGAAAGAATGAGAAAAGAAAAGAATAAAAAAGATACCCAAAATTTTGTTCAGTATTTCGATAATGCCAAGTTAAGGATGCATCCTTTTGTTCAATTTCAGAACCTTTTTTAAAATTCCAAAGTTAGGATTAGAAAAATAAAAAGAAGGAAGAAGAAAAAGAAAAAGAAAATGGAAAAGAAAAAGAAAAGAAACCTTCAGTTCTATCCGTGAAATCTTCTAATATTTCAAGTAATTTATCCTTCCATTCAAAATTAGAATCATCAAGCAATGATACCCAATCCTCTCCATTTTTTTTTACAAAACATCCATTTTCAGCTCTTTTGTTTTTTGAAATAAAAATATTTATTTTTTTTCTTATTTCTTATTTTTTTTTAAAAAAAAAAATTACCCTATATACAAATTTGGAATGTTTCCAAGCCATTTATCGACTAAATCTCTATTTCTCCCTGTTAAAACACAAACTGTATTTTTGGGATCACATGCAAGTCTTTGCAGTAACTCAAGCAATTCTGGTGATGGAGAAGCTTGTTCGGGTCTTCTACGAATAGGAGTTAACGTTCCTTTTTATTATTATTATTTTTGAATTGATTGTCAATGAAGAAAGTAAAAAAAAGAAACAAAGAAAAGAAAACTACCATCATAACCAAATATAAGTAATCGGTTATTCGTTTTTCTCACATTCTGGACTAAATCTCCAATATCAAGGTAAGTCGTTGATGAATGAGTAACTGATGTAATTTTTACAAGTTGTCTAATAAAACTTTCAACCCAAAATTGTGCACTATTTGTAGTCACAGCTCTGAGGAGTTCCTTTTTTTTTTTTTTTTTTTTTAAAAATAAAATTTAAAAAAAAAAAAAAAAAAAAAAAGAATAAATGAATGAAACTCTATATCGATAAGATTTTTCTTCTTCAGATATTGTCAAGGCTTCATAAATACATTGTACAACTTCCTAATCACAATAACAATGTATTTGAAGAAAAAAAGGAAAAAAGGAAAACAAATATAACCTGATAATTCCAAGGATTTACACGAAAAGCTCCAGCGAGTGATCCATAAGATCCAGCAAATTCACTTAAAATCAGTGGTGAATGACGTTCCTTTATTTATTCATTATGAAATATGAAATAAATGAAACAAAAAAAAATTAAAGTTCATACTGTTTGACAACCAACATATTCATGAGAAGTTAAATTCATTCCATCTCTCAAGGAGGTAATTATGCAACCATCAGCAATTGAAAGAAGAGCCAAGTATTGAGATTGAGGGATATTCTTTTTTTTTTCCATTATATGTAAGCAAAAAAAGAAAACAAAAAGAAAACAAAAAAAAAAATTATGATAATTTACTTGATGCAAATAAACAACGGGAGTATATTCAAGTGAACCAAATTTCCCATTGATACGACTTACAATATCAACAATCTATTAATTAAGAGTTAATTTGGATGAATTTTAAAAAAAGAAGAATCGAAACCTGAGTTTGAAGATCTTTATATGAGCCAAGTGATCCATGAGTAACAACTTGAATTAAAACAACTTTTCCAATCCAATTTGGATACTTTTTCAAAAACATTTCAAAGGCCAGTAATTTATTTGGTACTCCTTTAATATGATCCAATTTTTCACGACCAATAAGAATCTTCAATGAAATTGTGAGCGAATTTAAAATTTGGAAAATTAATAAATAAATAAATAAATTACTTTTTGATCAGGATATTTAGCTTTTATCGTTTCCATATAATCAGCAACATCTTTTTCTTGTCTTTTTTGTTGAAGAACTCCAAAGTCAATTCCAATAGGAAAGATTCCAATATATACAACAAAGTCATTGAGAATGACTGAAGAAGGTGTAGTATCCACACCAATCAATTTTGAACAAGTATGAATAAAATGTCTTGCAAATGAATATGTTTGAAAACCAACAACATCTGCACCAAGCATTCCATCTAAAATCTCATTTCGATCTAATGAAAAAAGGGATTATTTTGTATTGTGTTACTTTGAAAATAAAAAATAATAAAAGAAAAAATAAAAAAAATTTACGTTGTAGAGAACGAAAAATTTCTGAACTTGGAAATGGAATATGAAGGAAAAAGCCAATCATTGCATCAGGAAGTTTTTTTCGAACCATTTGAGGGACCAAAGCGAGATGATAATCATTGATCCAAACTTTTAAGAATTTTTTTAAAAAAAAAAAAAAAAAGGAAAGAAATGAAAATTTTGAAAGGAAAAAAAATAATAAAATAAAATTACTAATATCATCTGGTTTATAATTTTGAATTATAACATCAGCAAATTTTTGATTTCTGTGCAATAGTCTTTCCAAGAATTACTATCAGGTTTCACTCCAGTGAAATATGATAAAGCATAATGAAAGATTGGCCAAAGTGTTTGTTTACAAAATACATTATAATGATTATGTGCTTCAGTAGCTGTTGTAAAAACTGGGATACAATCGTGTTCCAATAAACTTGAGATCAAAAGGAATTAAAAGTAAATTAGAAACAAAATAAAAATTAATTCAATAAGGAGAAAAAAAAAAAAAAAAAACCTTGTTGTAACTTCTTCTTGAATTTGTTTAGGAACTTCAACTTCACATTCACCAATATATGTAACTTTAAGTTTATCATAAACTGAGTTTACAGCATTTGATAATCCTATATTTCCATTTAAAGATGGTCTTAAATGCCATTTAAGTTCAGGTTTGATTGTTTCTGTTCTTTTTTTATCTGCAATTGAATACTTTTGAAATCGTTCAAGAATTTCAGAATTTTTCAAAGGATCAGCTTTGTCAATTTCCATTCTATCATCATAATTTGAACCTTTGAAAGTATTTCCATCATTCAATAACAAACTTTGTCTTCTTTTAAAAAGTCTTGATCTTTCTTTTGCTCGTTCTCCTTCAGCTGAATTATCTGGAGATGTTGGTGGAAATGGAATTGCAAATCCTTGACTATCAATTTGTGGTTGTGGTTGAGATTGAGATTGAGATTGGGATTGAGGTTGATCAGTATCTTGATTTTTTGAAGTATCCATTTGATTTTGAGATAAATTTCTTGAAAACACAGGAGGAGTTTTTGGAACATTTGAAACTTCTTCAAATGAAATCGTTGTAGGAAGGAAATGACTAACAACAAGAACTCTTCCATTGTATATCTTCTCCCCTTTCTCTCCAACCACTTTCCAAACATCTTTCACAGGATTCCATGAAGCCTTTGCAGAGATTAACTGTTCCATTTTTTTGAAAATTTCAAATGCAAAGAGTTTTTCAAGGACAACAAAGATACAAATAAGATTCACTGTGAATTAGAATTTTGGTCCTGTAAATCTGTAAATATCTCTCTATCTATGCACTTCTATTATTTTTTTAAAAAAGAAAAATGTTCAGGAGTTAGTAAGTAAAATGGAATGTTTTTTGGGGAAAAAAAATTTTGTTTTTTGTTCTACAAAGAATTCAAATATGAAATATGAATATAAGAATTTCTACAAATGTAATTCAATTCAATAATATATTTATAACTAATGCATTCATATAATAATATATTTATAACTAATGAATTTTTTTAAAAATCTTATTGCTCTAATTGTATTTTCAATTTATTTTTGTTTTTCTTCATTCCATTATTTATGAAATTCCAATAACTAAATATCAGTTTTTATCAATTTCTCCTCCTTCAATTTCAATTTGTTTTGTTTTGAATACTTGGATTTACTTGATATTGTTTGGGAGTCTTCAATTTATTTGATTTCAATTCATTATAAACTTCTCTTTAACATTTGTTGGATTCAACACTTATCTTCAATGCTCTTCCCTAAAAGTTTGATATGCCAAAAAAATAATGAGAATACAAATAATAAAAATTCATTTTGTCAATTAGAAATTCGAAAGATTTCATTTGTAAATCACTGAATTTGAATGGGTAGATTGAAAGAATGGCTTGCTTGGTTTTGATTGTTCATCCATCATCACATTGGTCTGGCAAGTTTTGATTTGAAATAATAAAAAGTTTTTTTAATTGATTTTATAAAAAAACATTTCAAAGCAAAAAGTTTGAACATCATCTTTTCTGATTTTTTTAATTGATTTTGTTTAATTTTTTAAAACTCAAGGCATCTCCAAGACTATTGAGACGAATCCTGGAATTTTTACGAAGATACTAAAGCCTGTATTAAAGAATGGAACAAGCGAAAAATTGGTGGAACTGGAGACACCTTAAGGGGAAATACTTTCAAGGTCAGCAAAACCACGACACCTTTCGAGACGACATGCGACAGGATTTGCGAAGCCCTGCGAATCCTTGGGGGGACCCTGGAAGTGTTTGAAGGAGAGGCACCAAACAAAATCATTAGAAACGAACTTCGATTTTATTTTACCAAGGCCACAGAGCATATCCCTCTACCTGCTTCCTTTGATGACCTCATCTTAGGTTCGGATTATTTGAAGTATTTGAAGGAGAGGATCCAACAAGAACTTAGGTTTCCAAGCGAGTCTTCTTGGGTTAGCACTCCTCTCAAAAAAATATTAAGCCGAACATGATGCTGGGGAAAAACTTTGGTGTATAAAAAGGCTTGGAAAAAAACATTTTGTTTTCAAAAAAAACCTTGGAGTGTAAGTATCACATCATCTCCTTCTCTCTGAAAATTTCTAGAAACTTGAAAGTCTTCAAAAAAGTTGTTTTTTCCAAGCCTTTTTATACACCAAAGTTTCTTCAAATCATGAACCACTCTTGAAATCGCAATCAATTTCCGCCATTTTTTTTTTCTTTTTTTTTCTCTTTGGCCATTTTTTTTCTTTCTCTAATCCAATCAAAAGGAAGTAGGTTTTTCTTCCCTTTTGTCGCACCCACCCAAAAATCCTCCAATTTTTTTTTTTGCCCTATTACTAATAGTATTAGAATAACTAAACATACAACACGTTCTCTTTCAACAACTATATCAATATATTCCATTACTTACAATTCTATCATATCCCAAAAAAAAGACATCTTTCAAAAATACCCTTTATTCAGCTCTAATTCTTTTTTGAATTAATATGATTTGAAAAACTAAAGTGTGGATGATTCTATTTCTTATTTTTTGCAAAAAAAAAGAAATCTTGTGGGATTTTCATATTCTTTTTTCGTTTTTTTTTTTCAATACGATTTTAACATTTTTTTAAATTATGAAATTAATAAGAAATCTCCCTTTTGAAATTGATGAAATCTTTGAAAAGATTAATACAAAACTTA
>Ga0209960_1003105_pt1 | contig 15036 bp, 21 predicted proteins | sample ThiBiot_500_plan_2_FD_183947 | JGI IMG/M metagenome (GOLD analysis project Ga0209960, IMG submission 183947) | Wastewater bioreactor microbial communities from Cape Town, South Africa - Thiocy_expt_500_plan (SPAdes) | ecosystem: Engineered > Bioreactor > Thiocyanate-remediating >...
GCAGCAGAAAAAGGATGGTATACAATTTATACAAATTTTCCTGATGCTTCAGCTCTTGTAGTGAATCATAGAGAAGGTGGAATCAATTACGATAAAACTAAAGGTGCAAACTCTCCAATGTTTACAAATTTAGATGATTTAACTTATCCAGAATCTTTAAAAGATGTACCATTATACGATTTTCATTTCAATCAAATCACTGAAGACCCAATTATACTTGAAGATCGTGCTGTTTATTCTGATATTTATAATGTTCATATTCAATAGATTATTTTTATAGATTGTAATAAATTATTAATAAATTCTAAATTATTAAATTATTAGAGCTTTTTTTTATTTTATTTTTTCTTGATGATTTTATTTTTTAGATCAAAATCTATTTTTCGATTAGCTGCTTCAATTTTTTTTTAACTTTTTTTCTATTTTTTTTTTTTTTTTTTTTTTTTTTTTTTTTTTTTTTTTTTTTTTTTTTTTTTTTTTTTTTTTTTTTTCAACAACAACATTCTTCAATTCAATTCAATAACTTTCATCTGTAAATAAAAAGAACAAAATCATCAATATAAAATATATATTTCGAATGGCTTTGCTTCATTTATGAGATTTTGAGAAGTTTTTTTTTTTAGTTTGAAAAAATGAAAAAAAAAATAAAATGGCAAAACAAAACAAAACAAAAAAACAAAAATCGAGGATGGATGGAGGAAGCTCCAAAGTGATTTCAGTTTTTTTAAATTTTAATTAGAGAGTGTTTAGATTCTAATTACAATTTGAAAATTAATAGATAATTTCAGATTCAAGATATCTTGGTGAGAGTTGAGTTAAGGACAAGTTTCTTAATTAGATTTCTGAAAAACAATTTTGGAGTCTGGTAATTTCTTGTTTACTTATCTGTTTACTTATTTGTTTACTTGCTTTATTTCTTGGATTTTACATTTTACATCAACTTTTGAATCTTTGTATATTAGGTACTTCCTTGATTACCATCTTGATTTGGTACTACAATCAAAAATTGAAATTTGAATAGTTTGTATTGCTCATGAGATTCGAATTTGAAAGGCATGCTACTTTATGATATTCTTCTCATCTCCTGCATTTTCTATCAATTTTCTCTTGGTCTTTTTTTTTTTCCATTTTAAATAAAATTCAAACCAATGAACTGAAATTTCTTTGATTAGGTGCCTTGATTTCAAATGAAAAAACAATTTTGGTGAACTTTTATAATTCATTAACTTCAAAAGGAACTTTAGCATGGAACACTGGAGATGAGTTGTGTGGCCAAGATGGGATTTTTTGTGACATCTCAAATGAAAGACTTGTGAAATTGTATTTTTTTCTTCTTTACAAATTCAATTTCAAATTTAGATTCCAAATTTAAATTGAGCCATTATGAAACATTTTTGAAAAAAAAAAAAGATATCTTGTTTCAAAAGGGTTAAAAGGAACGATTCCAACAACATTTGGAGATTTATCAAAGCTACAAGATCTGTAAAATAAATCTTTAGATAAAATTTTGTTTTTTATTTCATTTCAACTCAAGAAATTTTATCTCTATAATACAGTACTTTCGAGAATAATCAATTTTTTGGATCGATTCCTATTCAACTTGGATTATTGAATGATTTACAAACTCTGTAAAACTATTATTGGGATTTTTTTTTTTTTAAAAAAAAACAAATCGATTTTTTTTGTTCAAAAAAATTAGAAATTTGAGATTGAATCAACTTTCAGAACCAATTCCAACCCAGCTTGGGAGTTTATCAAATTTACAATACTTGTATGACCAAATTCAAAGCTATTCATTTCACTTTAAAGATTAAATTGATTTCATAAAAAAAAAAAAAAAAGAATTCTTCCAAGTAACAAACTTTCATCTCAAATTCCGATTCAACTTAGTGGTTTATTAAGCTTAGAAGAATTGTATGATCTAATTCATTACTTTTTCATTTTCATTTTTTTCTTTCTTTATTTCTAACCTCAAAGAAAAAAAATAGATGGCTCAATGAAAATGAACTTGTTGGAGCAATTCCAAGCCAATTAAGTGCATTGAAAAATTTAAAACAACTGTAATGATCTCATTAAATAATTTTTTTTTCATGTTCGATTAAATTAAATTAAATCTCAACTTTCACAAATAGTTATCTCCATACTAATTATTTAAATGGAGGAATTCCACCCGAGCTTGGATCATTAACAAGTTTACAAGTTTTGTAATTGAAATTCTTTAATTTTTCTTTGAAATTTTTATTTAAAAATATCTAAATATTTTTTCCTTTTTCTTTTCTCTTTTCTTTTCCCTGAAAAATAGACAATTACAAACCAATCCTTTTGGTGGGACGATTCCAACTCAACTCGGGAGTCTGACAAATTTAGAACAACTGTTTATTTTTAATAACAAAGAAAAAAAAAATTTTTTTTTTTTCATTTTCAAATAAAACCAATAAAACTCAGATATCTAATTGGTAATAAACTCACAGGCTTCATTCCTTCTCAATTTTCTCAACTAACGAAATTAAAAGATCTGTAAGACAAAATTTATTGTCATTTTATTAATTCAGAAAACAAAAAAGAAACATAACTTCTATCTAGTCGCCTCATGAGTAATCAGCTTACAGGAACAATTCCTACTTTCTTGAAAACTTTGCCATTCTTAACTTTGTAAGGAATCCATTCTCAAAGAAATACTTCTTTTGGCTCAATCTCCTTTTTTTTTTTTTTTTTAGGTATCTTAATGCTAATTTTTGGGAGTGTCCAGTTCTTGATTATGCTTTAGTACCAGATAATGATTGCTCAACTCTGAAGGGTCAATGTGGTACAATTAATAGAATTTTCCAAAATTCATTTCTTACTTTTCTTTTTATTTTTTGAAACAGAAAAAAAAAGATAAAAAAAAATGAATTTTTAGAGTCAAGTTGTCCAACAAACAATTGTTTAAATGGAGGAACATGTTCACTTGGATGGGAAGGAGGATTTACTTGTGCTTGCCTCCCTCTTTATATTGGAGATAATTGTCAAAATGGTTTCATTTTTTTTCCCCTTTGTTTCAAATTACAAGATTTTTCTAAAAAAATACATAAAAAAGCAATCCATTGTCCATATATTTCAAATGAAGGAAATGCTGTCTGGAATGCAACAGTAGCAAATGGACAAACAGTTGAGGGACAATGTTTGAGTGGATTTGATGGTTCAATTTCAAGAACATGTTCTCTATCTGGCTCAATTGGTGATTGGGGAACGATTACCGGTTCTTGTGATGGTCTTTCTTCTTTTTTCTTCTCCTTTTTTGAACCCATAATATGAAATATGAATCAAAACTAATGATAATAAAAGATATTGATGAATGTTCAACAAATAATGGAGGGTGCAATATCCAAGCAAATTGTACAAATACAATTGGAAGTCGAGAGTGTAAATGTAATCAAGGTTATTTAGGAGATGGAATAAATTGTGGAGGTTATTTTTTTTAATTTACAAGATAGACATTTGAGTATCAATTTATTTTAAATAGATATTGATGAATGTACTTTGGGATCTCATAATTGTTCTCTTAATGCAACATGTACAAATACTATTGGGAGTTTTAACTGCACTTGTAATAATGGTTATTCAGGAGATGGTTTCAATTGTATTGGTATGACTTTCTTTTATTTTCTCTCCTTTTCTTTCTTTTCTCATATTTTGTATTCATTTTAATGACTACAATCAAAATAGATATCAATGAATGTTTGAATGGAAATTGTCATGAGCAAGCAATATGTGAAAATACACCAGGAAGCTTTAGTTGCACTTGTAAAACAGGATATTCTGGAAATGGTATCAATTGTGCAGGTATTTATTTGATGTGATTTTATTCTATATTTATAGATGAATTCGAGATTAGAAAAACATAAATAAATTAATAAAAAAAGATATTGATGAATGTTTAACAAATAATGGAGGGTGTAATATCCAAGCAAATTGTACAAATATGATGGGAAGCTTTAATTGCACCTGCAAAACAGGATTTTCAGGAAATGGGATAGATTGTGCAGGTATAATTCAATTTCCTTTTTTTTTTTTAATCTCAACGAATAAAAAAAAAATGCTTAAATAGATATTGATGAATGTATTTTGGGAATAAATAATTGTTCTCTTCATGCAACATGTACAAACACTATTGGAAATTTTAATTGCACTTGTAATAATGGTTATTCAGGGGATGGAGTAAGTTGTACAGGTATTCAATGAATGATTTTAAATTTATTCTTTTGGAGTTCTATTCTTTTTTATATAATTCATTAAAATAGATATTGATGAATGTATTTTGGGAACGAATGACTGTTCTCTTGATGCAAATTGTACAAATACTATTGGAAGCTTTAATTGTACTTGTAATAATGGATATTTAGGAAATGGTTTGAATTGCATAGGTTGAACTGATCCATTTTTTCTTTCTTTTCTTTCTTATTTTTTTTTTTTTTTTTTTTTTTTTTTTTTTTTTTTTTTAAATATTTTTTTTTTTTTTTTTTTTTTTTTTTTTTTTTTTTTTTTTTTTTTTTTTTTTTTTTTTTTTTTTTTTTTGCGAAACTAATCTTTTTCTTTTTCTTTTTCTTTTTTTAAAAAAATAGATATCAATGAATGTTTAGTTTTGAATGGAGGTTGTCATAATCAAGCAAATTGTACGAATACCAATGGAAGTTATTATTGTAGTTGTCAAAATGGTTATTCTGGAGATGGTTTCAATTGCACAGGTATTTTTTTTCATTCTTGTTATAATTGATAATTAATAATAATATTAAAACATAAATAAATTAATAAAAAAAGATATTAATGAATGTTTAACAAATAATGGAGGATGTCATGAGAAAGCAATATGTGAAAATACTATTGGAGGCTTTAATTGTACTTGTAATAATGGATATTTAGGAGATGGAATAAGTTGTAGTGCTCCAACTTATCCTCCAACTGATTCCCCAACCGATTCTCCAACTTCTACTTCTTCAAACGAAAAGAGTGAGAGTAATCAAGCAGTTGGGATTGGCATTGGTGTGACTTTTGGTTTATTGGCAATACTTCTTCTTGTATTATTAATTCTCTTCTTTCTCCGAAGAAAAGTATTTTTTTTTTTTTCTATTTTAAATTTATCTCCTTTCTTATTAACTAAAAAACAAAAAACGAAAAAAAAAGAAAAAGAAAACAAAAAATCAAAAGAATGAAAACCTCAGAGAAGTTGATCTTGATACAATTTCAACAGTCACCATAACTCAAAGTAAAGTTTTATTAATTTTTCTATTATCTCATTTTTTATTATTTGATTTAATAGAAGTTGGAGATGCAACATTGATGAACACAAGACTTGAAGTATCAATGCCAGGATTTATGAAAATTGATTATATTGATCAAATTAGAAAAGGAGAAAAAATTGGAGGTGGTGGTTGTGCTATTATTTACTGTGGTGTCATTTTAGATCCAAAATTAAGAGAAGTTCTTTTTCTTTTTTTATTTTTTGAAAAGCAAACAAAAATAATAAAAAATTCATAATAAAAAGAAATTTGGATTTGAAAATGTTGCATTAAAAGAAGTTTTTGATGAAGATGACTTTTCACCTGAAGATAACAAACAAAGATTTGAACAAGAAATAGCAATTATGTGGGGAGTTTCATCTCACCCAAATGTTATTACTTTAGTTGGTTATTCTGAAACTCCTCGTTGTATTATTACGAAAGTAATTTTTCTTTTTCTTTTCTTTTTCTTTTCTTCTTTTTCTTTTTTGTTGTCGCTGATTCAAATAAATAAATAAATAAATAGCTATATGAAAAGGATTTAGGAGATTTTATAAAAAGTTATTTTGAAGCAATTCCAAGTCAGATTATTATTAAAATCGCAAGTGATATTGCGTCAGGAATGAATACCATTAATGAATTTGGAATTGCTCATCGAGATCTTAAATCGTTTTTTTTTTTTTTTTTTAAGAAATTGTAATAAAATTGTAATCGAAACTGAAATTACAAATAAATGTAGTTCAAATGTATTACTAGAAAATGAAAATGGAAAGCTTAATGCAGTTATTTGTGATTTTGGTTTGGCAAGAGTTGAGGAAATGAAAGTATTTTTTTGTTTTTGTTTTTTTTTTTGTTTCCTACTTTACCTGACTTTGTTTTTTCTTCTTCTTCTTTCATTTTTCTTTATTTTGGTAAAAAAAAAAATTCTTAGGTTTACCACCAAAAAGTAATTAATGTTAAAGGATTCTCACCTCGATATACAGCACCAGAAGTATTTGGAAAAGTAAAAAGTAAAAACTCAACAACATCCATCGAATATGAAATCAAAGGGGATGTGTACTCTTTTGCAATTATTCTTTGGCAAATGATGACCAGAAAAATTCCTTGGGCTAATGGTTTTCCTTTTCGTTTCATTTCATTTCATTTATTTTTTCAAAAAAAAAAAAAAATCAAAATAGTGAAAGAAGTTTCAGAGATTGACTTCCTTGTTCGATCAGGAAAAAGAGAAGAGATTCCAGATTCAAAAGGAGATGTAAAACTACAATTAATATCTGCATTGATTGAAATTTGTTGGAAACAAAATCCTGATGAAAGACCTACTTTCAAACAAATCAATCAAAAATTATCAAGTCTAATAAATATCTAGATGAATTATTTTACTTTTTTAAACCAACATAAAGCTTGGAAAATACCATGCTTGAATGATTGATTTGTTTTGTATCTTTTGATTCTTCCAAATAATTCAATTCGATGCTATTCTTGGGAAATGAAAGATTCTTTTACTTTTATTGAGCAATAGTTTAATGTATTTCAACACCAAGATTGTAAAAGAAAGAGAGAAGCAAAGAATTAAACTATTGAATCAAAGAAATAAGAAGGTCAGTTGCCAAAAAATTCACTTTTTGGGGAAGTTTTCTTTTTTTTAATTTTTTAATTTTTTTTGCGCTTGTCCTTTGATTTGTTTCTTTATTTCTTTACTTATTCTTTTCTTTCCTTCTTATTACATATGCCAAAACATCTCGAGTTGATGCTCGATGACGAGAGCATTAACAAACTGGCTGATTTCTTTGGGTTTCACCCATCCACCGTCAAAGAATATAATGAAGGTTTTCAGGACTATCCTGACTTCGAAGAATGGGAAAACAGAGTAGATTGTAAGTTTTTTTTTTTTTCTCATTTATTTAATTTATTGATTTTTTTTTTTTCTTGAATGCATTTGTTAATGCTCTCGTCATTGAGCATAATTTCATTTTTCTCTTCATTCTGAATATATTTTTTTCCAACAAATAGATAAGAATTTTGTGAGACCAACTGGCTTGATTGATATTTACCCAGGTTTCCTCCATTGCACCTTAGGGAAAGACTTTGATGCACACCATGAATATACAAACCTTGACTTATCAAACCTTGGTAAATTAGAAGTTTCACCTCAAAAATTGAAAGTTTTTGGGAAGTTTCTCATCCTAACATTAACTGGAAGTGCACAAAAAATTCAAGAAAAGTTTAAAGATTTTGAAACAGCACACTCCTTAAATTCTTTTTCAAAATGGACACACTCAAAAGATCTTCATATTACGTTAGTTAAATATCAAAAATATCCAAGGATCCCAGCAAATATTGATGCAAAGTTCGATGCATGGGCAAAATCAACTACCCTTCACTTTGAAGAGGTCAGGGCTGCTGACCCTGGAACTCCAAACAAGCAATATAAAGTGAATAACCACTATTCAAGAGAATGTGTTGGTAGTTGGAGCTTTGTTAAAAAGGTCAATTTCCTTTTATTTTTATTTTTATTTTTATTTTATTTTTTGAAAAATTCACATTCACATTCTTTTTTTTTCTTTTGAAGGATTCCACAATTACTGATTCTACTTCGACAACTTCTGACACAAGCACAAACAATGAAGATGCTCAAAAAGAACTCGAAATAGAAAAGGCACTTGAAAAATTGGGACTGACAGATTAGTTAACATTGAAATTTCCTCATGATTGAGTTTTTTCTTCCTCTCAAGATCTCTTGTCATGATTTATAAATTTAGATCCTCCTTTTTTTTTTTTTTTTTTTTTTTTTGTAAAAATTTGTCTGACTTGTCCTTTTCTTCAAAAGTGCAAGCAAACCAAAACCTTCAAAAACTCAGAATGAATGTGACAAGGAAAAACTTTGCTGTGATGCTTCCGATTATTGAGGCTGCAATTAAGGAAGCAGATATTATTGCTTATGATTTCGAAATGACAGGTATTAGTTATTGATTACTTTTCAATAATGATATAACTCAATCAATTACTTTGTTATTTGATTAGGATTAGATACATTTGGAGTAAAAAATCATAGGAATCAAATGAGAGAGAAATACTATTCAGCCCATGCAAAAATTGTTCAAGAAACTCTTGTATCTCAGCTTGGGGTCTCTACTTTTCATTGGAATGGAGAAGAGTATCTTTAACTTTTATTTGTTTAAGAATTACCTTTCAATTATGTTAATCATAAGAACGAAAATTGATATGTTTTATTACTTTTAAAATCGCAAATAGATTTGTTGCAAAGCCATTCAACATCAATATCTTTCCTTATCAATCATTTGCAAACATTAACAGAATGTTTGCTTCAGATAGCGGGAGTTTAGAATTCTTAGCAAAAAATAACTTTGATTTCAATCAATGGGTATATTCTGGTAACCATTTACTTTTTTATTTACTTTACTTTACTTTACTCAAATTACTTATCATTTACTATATAGGTATCACATACTTAAATCAAGATGAAGAGAAACAACTCAAAGAAAAGAATGCAAAATTAATTGAAAAATTTGATGCAAACCCAAAGATTACTGAATTTCTGTTGTTATTTATTCCTTTATTCATTTTTATTTTTTGCAATCAATCAATCAACATTATAATTATAATTTAACTTAAATAAAAAAGAAAAGAAATTGATAATTGGATTGGAAGTGATTCTTTGGAACCTCTTGATTCTACTCTCATCCCTAATGAATTCCTTAATGTTCTTTCTGACTTTATAACTCAAAGGTAAAACCAAAAACTAACAAAACAAAAACAAAAAAACAAAAATGAAGAAATTCTATTTCTAGAAACTCTTTAACTTGTGAAATTATCACAAGTCAAAAAGAATATGGGAAATTCCTTCGTGTGAATAAGAAAAACCCTGATGAAAAGGAAGATACAACCAAAATGAGTCTCTTACAAGTTTTGATTGATTTTATTTATTCTGATTATTCTTTTAAAAAAACTTCTAAATCAATGTTCTTTTTCATATCTCTATTTAGGAGCAAATTGGAGTTCGAAAAGTTATAGATTTTATGATTGAATCTAAAAAACCATTAGTTGGACACAATTCAATATTTGATGCTTTACATTTATTCCATAAATTTGTAGGACAATTACCAAAAACATTATTAGATTTCAAAACTTCATTTCATGAAGCTTTTCCATTGTATTTATTTATTTATTTATTTTAATTGTATTTTATTTCATGAAAACAAAAAACTGATATTTTTATTCTTCAATTTAGATATTATGACACAAAGTTTTTATCAGAGGTAATCCTATTCTTTTTTTTTTTTTTTTTCCTTCAATTTTATCAAATATTTAACGATCATTCTTTTCATAGAAGCTTGTTGAAATAAATTCCCTTGGACTTGTAATGGAAGAGTTTCAACAATCGAAATATCAGTTTCCACCAATTAGTTCAACTTAATTTATTTCTTTTTCGGAAAAATCATTTGAAAAAATTGCTATAAATTTTACCTTTAGAATTGGAATTTCCTGAATATGGTTCAAAAGCTAAATATCATGAAGCAGGATATGATTCATACTGTACTGGATATGTATTCCTTAAAATGGCTTATTATTTTGCAAGAGATGACTTGGTTTTTAGTCAAGCACCTCTAACAAAGATTCTTATGATGCCAGAAGTAAATCAATGGAAAAACAAAATTCGGTCATCTGGTGGTTTATTTTCAGGGCTTGACCTTGAAAAATTAGGTTTTTTTTTTTTTTTTTAAAAAAAAAAATATACTAGAATCAAAATAAATAGAAATTAATCTACAAATAAATGATTGATTCAACAAATAAAATAAATAGATGAACCAGAAACTGATGGAAAATTATTTATTGTAACTGTCCCTCAAGAAACGACTTCAATTAAAATTATGGAAGAGGCACTCACGAAAGTTGGAATTTCTTTCATTGTAAAATGGGTGAACGATACCTCTTTGCTTCTAATTGTCCCAGAAAAAACAAAAAACGAAGTAGTTTTGGAGAGTTTTAAGGATATTGAAAATTTTGAGGTTTCAATTTTTGAAACAGAGAAGAATAACGAGAAAAAATAAATAAGAGTTTCATCACATTTTTATTCACACATTTATTCATCAGGGCATTCAACAAATTTTGATTTTTTTAAAGTATTTTTTTAGTATTTATTCAAGTTTATTCTTCTTCTTCTTTTTTTTTTTTTTCAGAATATATGTTGTTCAAAGAGTCAAAATTGTATTTCTTGACACTTAATGATTGATGCCAAGCTTTGAGAGAGCTGTTAATTATGATTTTGAAAAATAAGTTTCAAAATGAAAGGGATAAAAAAATAATAAAATTACTTTCAAAAATTATTTCATTTGAGAAAGGGACATCTAGTTTTAAGAAAGAAAATAAAGAGCATTAAATGATTTGAAAGTATTGATTTTTTTTTTTTTTTTTTTAAAAAAAAAACTTGGAATTTCAGCACTCAAAATCGAATCAATGAGAGCAACTTCTCTATCAGCAAAGAATTTATTTCGTTTTTTAATGAAGTCCTTAAATTTTTTATTAAAAGAAATAATGGGAACTGTAACTATTTCTAAAACTGATCTATCTTGTTGGATCTAATTTTGTTATTTTTTTAAAAAAAAGAAATAGGAAGAATTCAAAAAAAAAAAAAAAATAAATACAGCGAGCTGATCATTTGTTTGATGGAGTTTCTCAAGAATTGTTTCTTTTTCTTCAATGTCAAGAAAATTCAGGCAAATGACGAATTTTTCCATTGGATTGGAATGAATTGATGATTGAGTAATTGTCACTTTTTCAAAGTTGTTATGAAGAATAAATAAAAGGCCAACTGTAAATCTATTATTCAATTAAAGGGGAGGTTGAGAAAAAAATTTTAACTCCCACATAAAAGAGAAAGTAAATAACGATTGAGTTGGGAGTGAACAATTAATTAATATATTAAATTTACCTGGTCCAAAAATCATAAATTTTCATAACAAATGTTCCACCTCTTCTTAAAGAAGACAAAGCCAGAATAGCTTCATTGAGAATCCTTTGTTTTGATAACATTTCAGCTTTTAAATCTAATGCCATCAAGTTGTCTTGAAAATCCCCAATTAAAAGATCAAACTTTTGAGTATTAGTTTTTACTTGAATTTCTTCAGTTATTCTTTCAAGATCTTTCCTCAAAAATGTATTTTCAGTTCTAATTGTCTGGACTTCTTGTCTATATTTATTGATTGAAAGGAGAAAACAAGAAAAAAAAAAAAAACTTGAATTTTGAATCAGTTGTGCAAATTGCGAAAGTTTGAAACTTGGAGTTATCCTTAAATTTCCAAAAACAATAATCCAAAATTCCTTCATTATGATTTCCTTCTGAAATTGTTGCGAAATTAAAAGGTTTATCATTTTCTGGGAAAATTTTAATTTTGGAGGCTAGAGAAGCAATAATGTAGCTTTCAATTTTCGAAAATAAACTATTTTCTTGGTCTAAATCATTTTTTTTGTTTTTTTCTTAAAGAAAGGAAAAAAAAAAGTGATGTCGAAAAGAAACAAAAAAGAAAGAAAGAAAGAAAGAAAGAAATAAAAAAAAAAAAATACAAATTAAGGAGTCTGAAGGAAAGACTTTTGAGCAAAAATCTTGGAGAGTCGAAGAATTCGAATATTTTGAGAGTAATTCAATTCGTTTATTTTTCACATTTGTTAATAACTCTTCTTTTTCAATAAAAGGAGACATTCTAACGACTTGAAATTGTTTTCCTAATCCTTCTTTCCATTTAGAAATTTGAAGTTTTTCTTCAATTCTAACAATCCATTCAATCCTAAAATAATGGAAAATTAAGTAATGAAAAAAAATGAAAAAAACGGAAAAAAATGAAAGGGTACTGATCATCATCGAAATCGGCAATAATATCTGAATAATGAGAATCAAATCCTAAACCTTTCTTCCCAACATTCATCAAAGTTTCAATTGGCTTAGTAATACCTTGTTCACTGTTTTTTTTTTTTTTTGAGGAAAGAAAAAATAGGAAAGGGAAAAAAGAGGGAAAAAAAGGAAAAAAGAAAACTTTTTTCCAATTCCGGCATTTTGATTTATTTGTTGATTTTGGATATAATCTCTGGCAAATTTAGAAATGTGCACATTATCTTCAATCTTTGATTTCTTAGATACTGGTTCTAAATTAACAAGCAAGAAATGAAATCATGAATATGAATTATTTCTTAAAACAAAATCAAGATTTAAATGAAAAAACAGAGAAGAAAAGAGAAGAAAACCAGAAACAGCTGTAAGATCTCCTTCTGCTACTTTAAGGTTTTGTTCCCAATCTTCTTGTCTCCTTTTTTTTTGTTCTTTTCTTTCTTCAAGAGAATCACCCAAGGATACCTTTTTAGTTTCTTGACTCATTCCTCTTCCAACTTGAGATCCTGCTCCAGATAAAGAAATTTCTGTTGACAATCGTTTCTCTCTCGCTATTGATTTTACCGGATAAGTTTCAAACCATCTTTGTTTGGTCATTTCTTTCATTTTCATCACCTATATTCAATGTAATTAAAAGATCAAAAAAAAAAAAAAAAAATTTGGGAAGAGAAAGGAAGTCAAAGAAAAAAAAGATTTACCTTACTTCTTTCAGGATGGTTTGGAAATGTGTCTAAGTTATACTGTATTGTTGACCTTTGAGCTTCACCAAAAAAAAGTCCGCAAGTAATTGCTTGTTGATAAATCATCTCATTTGACTTATTTGTTAAAATTGACAAGTCGATCAATGCTTTCTCTTTAAAAAGGTCTTTTTCGATTCCCATTAATAATGTTTCTAAGATTTCTTCATCAATTCCTTTGAATTCTTTACAAACAAGATAGGTCTCTGAATTTCCTGATTTTGAACAAGGAGGTTTGCTCACAATCAACTATTTTTTTATTTTTTATTTTTACTTTCAGCCTTTTCAAAGAAAAAAAAATAATAACGTACTTGATTAAATAAAGAAGTTAGTAAAGCTAAAACACAAGTAGTATTGTATTCAAAAAGGGTAAACATTTTCACAACTAAATTTCCTCCTTTTCTTAACATACCAAGACTACAAATTATTTCTGAAAAATGAAGAGGTCCAGTTACTTCTTCCTATTATTGTTGAAAAAGAAAAAAATGACGATCAAAGGAAGGAAAAAAAAAAAAAAGGGGGGGAAAAAAAATAAAAAAAAAAAAAAAAAAAAAAAAAAAAAAAAAAAAAAAAAAAAAAAAAAAAAAAAAAAAAAAAAAAAAAAAAAAAAAAAAAAAAAAAAAAAAAAAAAAAAAAAAAACTTGGTCGTTTGGATCAGATTGACAGTCAATACTACCATCACAAGTAATAAAACTAGGTAAACCAAAAGGATGGTTCTGAGCTCTTTCCCAAATCTTTCGAATATTTTGAACACTCATAATATTGCCAGTATTGTCATAACCAAATTCCCATTTATCAAATGTTTCGACAATCAACTTATCTTCATTAATCATAGCGCCAACATCATTTTCTTCATAATAAGGATTCAAAGAAACTGCAAACCAGTCCCATTTACTGTTGAAATTTGATTGTATATAATGATTTGTACTAGCTATAAATGCTCCTGGTGCTTCACATAAATGGACTGTGTATATTTGAGGTTCCTGTTGAAGAAAAGGGAAAAAAAAAAGTTCCAAAAAAGATGAAAAGGAAAGAAAAAAAAAAAAAAAATTAGAAATTTACCTGAGAAATCAATTGGTAAGCATGGATAAGTTCATAATTCTTCAACCAAGCAAAAGTGCACATTTCAGGTTCATATCTGTTTCTAACTTCGCTAACAATCCAATCAACTAACAAATTAAATCGAGTGTGTTTATGCCAAATATTGGTATCCAAATTATCCAATTTATCTTTTGTTTCATTCAGAAGGTTTTTTGCATCTAACAAGGATTGATTTGGAGGAAAAGACTTAAGATCAGTTTTCCAAAATTCATTCGAAGGTGGAAGAGAAAATTTTGCAGTAAAAATGTAATCTTTTTGAAAAATTTTGTCAACTTTTTTTTCCATTTCATTAGTGATTATTACTTGATCACCTCTTGGATGATTATTTCCATAATTTCCATTTCTTTGATAATTCGAATTAGAGCCATTCCTTTGCTGAGGAGCAAAATTATTCCTGTTGTTAAAATTATTGTAATTATTGTAATTATTATTGTTTTGGTAATTATTGTAGTTTTGACGATGATTTTCTTGTCTTCCATTATTTTGATAATTCTGACTTCGTTGGTAATTTTGATTTTGTTGGTAGTTTTGGTTTGGGTTTCGATATCGAGGTTTTATGTATTCTCTTTCTTCTCTCTGCGACATTTCCTTTGTTTCCTTTTCTTTTCTTTTTTTCTCATGGAATATTTCCTTTTTCCTTTGTTCCAAAAAAAAAATGGCCAGATTTACTTTTACTTTTTTTTTTTCCATGTTTCATTCTACATTGCCACTCCAAAATCAACTTAGGAACGTGTAATTGTTTATTCAAAGTGAATAGTTATAGAAGACCTCTTGAGTTATTAAATTCTTCAGCAAATTAAAATTTAAACTTTTCTTCAATAAGTGATTGAAAACTGGTTTACTGACCAAGAAATTTTTTTTTTTCGCCATGTTGGTTCTTCCTAAACTGAATGATGACATTCTCAACTTCCTTACATGAAAAGAAAAACCACGTGGTTAGTGTTTTTTGTCTAAAAAGTATTCGCCATTTTTTTTTGTTTTTTACTTATTTTCTCTTTCCTACACCCTGTTTCTGTTCTCCTAACTCCTCAAACGACCTACT
>Ga0209960_1003106_pt1 | contig 15023 bp, 19 predicted proteins | sample ThiBiot_500_plan_2_FD_183947 | JGI IMG/M metagenome (GOLD analysis project Ga0209960, IMG submission 183947) | Wastewater bioreactor microbial communities from Cape Town, South Africa - Thiocy_expt_500_plan (SPAdes) | ecosystem: Engineered > Bioreactor > Thiocyanate-remediating >...
CTTGAAACAACATCAAAATACAAGCAATGAAATGGAGAGATTTGAGTTGTTTTTTTTTTATTAAAATCGCCATGTTTTTTCCTGGAATTTCAAAAACAAGATATCAGCTTTACAAAAAAGTCCACATCAGAGAAGCGAGAGGAGAGAAGCTATTCAGTGATTGATTTTTGATGTATTCATTGTCTTCAACTCTTTGGAAAACAAACTTTTAGTGTCCATTACTGAGCAAATCCAGTTATAGTTGAACAAAAGAAATTAATTTTTGAACAGTTGTGTTAGAACTTTGTTTATTTGGAAAAGTTATTTAAATTTGGGAAGTTATTCATCCCTTTGTATCAACTCGAAAATCTCTAAAAAGAACAGTTCCAAAAGAACAAGTCCAAAGCTCTATCCTGAATATAAATAAATATTATAAGTTCATAACATAAGAACAGAAAAGAATCAATAAATAGAAAGTAAAATTCAATTTGAATTCGTTCAGTTCTAAGTTCATTGCTCGCTTCTTGAATGAAATTGATGAATTGATGTCCAATTCCAATTCCAATTCCAACTTATTTGAAATGAGATGGAGTGAATTCATTATCTATAGAATCAATAATGAATTCAACAAATTCTATTCAATAATTACTTTATTATCTAAAATTATAAAATGAGTTGAAATTTCAGTTAGAATAAAACAAATTGAAAAAAAAAAAATAATTTGCAATTATTCATTCCTCTTCCTTTTTGATTATTGCTGTTCTAACAAAATTTTATAACGAATTCGTTCTTAAATGTATGAATATGATCATGTGATAGAAATGGATAGAATATGAACCCTTGTCAAGCTCTTGAAAGTTGAATTCAACAAGTTCTTGAATATTGAACCCGATAATTAATTGATAAGTTGAGCACAAGCTCACTTTGTTTCATTTCTTATTCCTCCTTTCAATTTCCATTCTTCTCAACATTGAGTCTTCAACACTACTCTTATTTTTATATTGAAGTTCATTAACTTACTTTTATTTTACTTCACTTTTTTTTTTTTTTTTTTTTACTTTTACAATTTAAAACTTTTGAAAAAATTACTAATGGGCAACATTAATTGTAATTTAGGGAAAGCAATTAATAGACTGTCTATATCAAGAATTAGAGTTAAAGTGTTAAACTTTGTAAAAAGTGGCAAATAGAAGTATAGAATTAGTTAATATTTATCAATGAATGGTGAGGGAGAAGACCCTCTTGTGAGCCAAAATGGACATTCTAGAGGAGTTTCGGAGTCAAGTGTATATAGTGAAGCTTCCTCAACAGGTTCAGTTGGACGTGTAAAAAAGAGAAAATCAAGCTCAGGCTCAAAGAAAAGAAAGAAATCCAAAGATGTTATAGAAATAGAACAATCAGTTGAAGGATTAGAAACAAAAGAGAAGAAAAATGGAAGACATTCTGTATTAATAGATGAAGTGGAACTTTTTCAACAATTAGATATTAATCAAGAAAATCCAAAAGTTCCACATCAAAAACTAACACTTAAAGAAATAAAACGAAGTAGTAAAAGATCACAAAGCCCAATGAACTCTGATGTTTCTCTTCTTGATGGAAATGGAAATGTTCAATCTTTTGCTCCAGAAAAAAGAAGGTATACTCGTGCAAGAAGTGATAATGATCTTCTTCCACCACCAACTATTGTAACCGAGATTATTGAACAAGAGAATAAAATAGAAAAAGGAGAGATTAAAAATATTGTGAATGAAGAAAGCAAAACTATAGAGATTCAGACCTTAAAGAAAAAAGAGAAAAGTTCAACTGTTAGAGAGAAGAAGAAAAGAGAAAGTATTCGAATTCAAGATACTTTTCAAAATGGAGATAAAGAGAAGGATAGAGAGAAAAGAAAAAGCAAAAGAGTCTCGAAAACAATTGATCCCAATTCTCAAGATGTTCTAACCAAAGAGGAAAAAAGGGCATTAAAATCAACAAGATCTACACTTGTAAGAGATGAATCAACGAACGAAAGTGTGATTCCTTCGTCTTCAGTTGATAGCTCATTAACTATGACCAATTCTGAATCTTCTATTAACCAATCTAAGAGCTCTATTGATAGTCTAAATCGAACAATTGAAGAAAGTTTTGTCTTTAAAGGGAACATGTTAACAAAAGTGAAACAAACTGATTCAAAAAGTTCTGAGAATTCTTCCTCTTTATTACGAAATGCACATGGAGAAACTCCAGAGATATATCTTCAAAGAGTTACAGATGACGAAGATTTAGAAGATTTAGGACAAGTTTTTGGAAAAAAGTTTTTTTTTTCTTTTTTTTTTTTAAATCATTTTTCAATTTTTTTTTTTTTTTTTTTTTTTTTTTTTTTTATTTTTTTTTTTTTTTTTTTTTTTTTTTTTTTTTTTTTTTTTTTTCGTTTTAGAAATGAATTTTCAGCTGCAGTTTTAGATGCATACCTTTCATCTTTTACATTTCAAGGATTAGGAATGGTGAATGCTTTAAGGTTAAAAAGACAAAAAAAAAAAAAAAGAAAAAAAAATATTTAAAGATTTGAAATAAAATAAAATAAAATAGAGAGTTTTTACGTGGATTTGTTTTACCTGTTGAAGCTCAACAAATTGATAGAATTATGGAAAAATTTTCTCGTGCTTACTTTAATGCAAATCCAACCATTTTTTGTGATGCGGACACGGCTTATGTTTTAGCCTTTTCTTTAATCATGTTAAATACTGATCTTCATAACCAAAGTGTCAAAAATAAAATGTCTAAAGCAGAATTTGTCAAAAATAATAGAGGGATTGATCAAGGAAAAGATTTACCGAAAGATTACTTAGAAGTTCGATTTTCAATTTATTTCAATTTACTTTTCTTCTTGATTTTTTTAAAAAAATAAATAAATAAATAAATAAATAAAATTCTTAATCTTAGGAAGCTTATGATACAATCAAAAAAGAACAATTTACTTATCCTATTACCAGAAGAAATAGAGAAAGTCTTGATAGTCAATCCCCAACTCCTGGAAACTTTAACGAAACCAATGATGCAGAGCCTTCATTAGGAAGGACTCTTTGGTTAAAATTACAATCAAAATTAAAAATTCAGAGTTCAAAAGAGAATAAATTATCAACTGAATCAAGCTCTTTAAGCTTTAAAAAAGGACATTATATTGAACCTTCCACTTTAGAATTGGTTTTTTTCTTTTTCTTTTTTTTTTTTTTGAATTGTTCAATTAATTTGGTTAAACAAAAAAACAAAATAAAAATAAAATTGTTCTTAGGTAAAGATTACCAAAAAGCTCAAGAAAAGCCAATCTGCTCCAGGTGATTTATCCCTTCTTGCTAAATCTTATCGAGAATGCGTATTTATTTTTTTTCCGAAATGAAATAATAATAGTGAATCAAAAAAAATAAAATAAAAATTAAAAATTAGATTGTGGAAATGAACAAACCAAAATCATATAAAAAAATTAATCTTCCTCTTACTCGAAGATCCTCTTCAAGTTGTTATGAGTACTCAACGACACCATTATATAAATTAAATGTGATGGAAGGACTAGTTGTTAAAAAAATAGATATTGATGGAGAAGGAAGACGATCAAAAATTAGAAGTTGGAGTGTTAATTGGATGATTTTGAAAGGTTCACGTTTGTTATGTTATCATGGTGAAATTGATCTCATGGTTTTTTTATTTATTTATTTTTTTTTTTTCCAAAACATGTTATCAAAAGTTTGTCAAAAACAAAAACAAAATAAAAATAATAATAAAAATAAAAATAAAAATAAAAAGGAAAATGAAATCAGTATTCAGAATTTGGAAATAGAATTAATAATTTCATTAAAAAATTCTTTGGCTTTCCAAGAAGAATCTTACACAAAAAGACAATTTGTATTTCGATTAATTACAGGATCTGCACAATCCATTTTATTTCAAGCTCCATCTATTTCAGAGATGAATCGATGGATATTTGCCATAAATCATCAAGCTTCTAGGTGTACATTTGTTGGATTTGATAATGGCCTCCTCTCCAAAGTAGTTCTTTATTATTTATTTTATTATAATTTTATTTCTATTTCTATTTCTATTTCTATTTTATTTTATTTACTTTGATCATTGAATTGAACACTTTTTTTTAAAAAAAAAAAAGAAAAAGAAGATAGCAATTTTGAAGCAACGCATAGAATTTCTCCAGAAAAAAATTGATCTTGAGGGAGCATTTCAAGAGGGAATGAATAAGCTCTTTGTACAATATAAAACTTCAAAAAATAGAACTGCTTATATGAATGGTTGATTTTCTTTTTCTTTTCTTTTCTTTTCTTTCTTTTCTTTATTTCTTCACAATTTAAATTCGATTTTTTTTTTTCCAGTTTACCGTCATCATCGAAAATGGGAAACAAAAATGCTGATTTTACAAGAAGAAAAAAAGAAATATATCACATACTTAAATCATCTAGAAGAAATGACTCAAGAAGCTTATCTTGGCATAGGTTTTTTTTTTTTTTTTTTTTTTTTTTTTTTTTTTTTTTTTTTTTTTTTTTTATTTCCTTCCTTCTTTCTTTCTTTCTCTTTAAAAAAAATCTCAACAATCCTTTTTTAAAAAAAATTTTTAAGAACTTGGTTTTGTTCGTAATGGTCAATCAATGTATAGTTAAATTAATTCTTTGTATTTATTTTTTCAGAAAAAAATAAAATAAATAAAGACTTTTATCAATTTCATTCATTTACTTTAAAAAAAAAAAAAAAAAAAAAAAAAAAAAAAAAAAAAAAAAAAAAAAAAAAAAAAAAAAAAAAAAAAGAGAAAAAAAAAAATGGCCAAAAAAAACAGAAAAAAATTTGTTTATGATGAGTTTCAGACAGGTTTGTTAACCGACTTTCCCATTTCTTTTAAAACTAATAACGAATAATTTAGCCAATTCCACAACAGAAAAGAAAGAGAGATGAGTTGAAAGATGTGATGATGGATGACGATGAGGGTTCAGACCCAGAGGTGGATGAGTTTGATAAAGCGTTATTGGACGCTGAAGGATTGTCGACAAGTAAGAAACAAACATTTTTTTGATTTGATTTTTTCTTTTTGATTTGATTTTTCTTTTCTTTGATTTTTTATTTGATTGATTGATGTTTTCTTTTTGATGGAAAAGAGTTTAATTAATAAAAATAAATAAAAAAAATGAATTCTAGAGAAAAAGGAAAAGTTATTTGTTCTTGACGATGATAGCGATGAAGAAAGGAATGACGTTAGTGAAAGAGAGAGAAAGAAGAAGAAAAGGAAAGATCAAGTTAGATTTCTTGATGTTGGGGATATAGAGGGACAAGAAAAGAGTGGAGAAGAGTTTGAAGAAGGACAGAAAATAGAACCATTTAATATGAATGAGGAAATGGAAGAAGGGTAATTTTTTTCTTCCTTTGATTCTATATTTAATTGTGAAAAATGAATTTAATGAAATCAACAAAAAAAGAAGAAAATTCAGAATTATAAAAATATTAATTTAGTAACATCGATGAACATGGATTTTATACACTCAAGAAAAATGCATTTGAATCAAATGATCCATGGTTAGCATCACTAACAGCTTCTGATATTCAAAAAGTATTTATTTTTTAACTTTGTTTTTGTTTTTGGTTTATTTTATTTTGATTCTTTGAATTTTTAAATTAACTAAAAAATATAGGCAAAAGAAGGATTAATGCAAAGAATGGAAAGAGAAAAAAATAGAAAAGATGAAAAACCACCAAACAAAATTCAATTATTACAAGATATTGTAGCAATTCTTAATCCAAACGAAACAAGCTTACAGGTTTCATTTCATTCATTTCATTTCAGATCTTTGTTTCCTTTTCTAAAATACTTTTTTAGGGTCTAAAACGTTTGGGACCAAAAAAAATCATTAAAGGAAAGAAAGTTCAAGCTACATCCGAGGTTTTTTTTTATTCATTCTTTCTTTCTTTTCTGTTTTTGTTTTCATCCTTGCTTGATTTTGACTTTCTTCTTTTCTAGGAACAATCAGAGGAAGAAAAGATAGAACAAAAAAAACAATTTGATAAATTAACTGAAGCATCTTATCAAATATCTAGTTTAGGAAATGCTGGTTCCTTTTTTTTTTTTTTTTTCCTTTCCTTTGATTTTTTTAAAAAAAATTTTTTTTTATTCAATTCAATTTAGATATATATCAGATCAAAAGAGAAGGAGTTCTTGAAATTCTTGAAAATGAATTAAAGAATCAACCAAAAAAAGTTAAATTATCTCTAGATGAAAAAAAGAATGGAAAAGAAAAAATGAAAAAGGAAGAAAAGGATAATCTAGCAAAAGAATTAGAAGAAGATTTAAATGAGGATTTAGAAGAACCTGAATTATCAACAGTTAATTGGGAATATAAATGGGGGGAAAATTCTGATGAAATTTATGGTCCATTCAGTTCCGAACAAATGCTTGCTTGGAGTGAACAAGTTTTTTTTTTTTTTTTTTTTTTTTTTTTTTTTTTTTTTTTTTTTTTTTTTTTTTTTTTTGAATTTGAACTAATTTTGATTCAAAAATAGGACCATTTTGCTGGAGGTATTCTAGTCAGAAAAATAGGAACTCAAGAGTTTTCAAATTCTAAAAGAATTGATTTTTCTTTGTATGTTGATTAATGAAAAAAATTCCCAAAAAAAAAAAAAAAAGGATCTTTATTCACAATTAATTTTCAATTTTTGATCAACTTTCTATTATTTTGGTTCTATTAGTTGATAACATTTAAAACTACAAACTGGAAGTTTTGATTTAGAACAATAATATCGATGAGAGTGATGACATTCTTTTACTGAACATTTAATAGCAATGGGATACCTAAAATGGAAAAAAAGAAAGAATTATGGTTAGAATTTTTGAAAATGAACAGAACAAATGGATTTTTCAAAAAAAAAAAAACTCTTTTGGTTGTTGTTGAAGGAAAGATGGAATCTCGGGAAAGAAGACTTTGTTTCCATTTATGCTTGAAGTAGTTCGAATGGCATCAAGAGGAACAGCATTGGGTTGAATCTCTTCTTGAACCTTAAAAATTAAATTGTTCTTCTATGAAACTTGAATTTAAATTGTTATGTAAGTAAAAAATTAACCTGTGGCTCTTCTTTTTTCTTTTTTGATTGCCTTGAAAGTAATCTTTTGATTGTTTCATTCTATGAAATTTATTTATTTATTTAGAAAGACATTAGATAATTAAGTGTAAAGTAATTAAATCAAAATCAAACCTTTGTTTCCTCAGCTTGTTGATCTGATAAAATCTTTTTCATTCTTGCTCTTTCTAATTTTTTGAATTCATCATCATCATTTTTCTTCTTCTTTTTGGATGGAGCTATTTATTGATTTTATTTTGTTTCATTTCATTTTTCTAGAGATTATTAAAGAACAATACGTTCAGGTAAAGTTTCAAATTCGTGAGGAGTTCCTCCAAGTTTCATTGCCATTTGTCTGGTTGTCAAAACAGCATTTTTTGATTTCTTTTTATTATTTGTCTTTTTTAATGATTTTAGCCATTTTTCTTCTTCGTCTTCACTATTAATTTAATTGGAATTCTTGATTTTGCATTGGTAATGGAAACAAAAAAAAAAAAAAAAAAAAAAGAAAAAGAAAGAAAAAACTAATTGCATTAATAAAATTGAAATTACCTCATATTTGCATCTTCATCAATATTTACAACTTCTTCAAAATTTTCTTCCATATCCTCATAATCTTCATATTCTTCTGCATAAGAATTTAAATTAAGAAAGGAAAAAAAGAAAAAAAAATTTTCTTTTTTTCAAAAAAAACATACTTTGACGATTTGTTTTCGTTTTCTTAGTATCCTTTGGTCTTCCTCTTTTCCTTACTTCTTTCTTTACTTCTTTCGTACCTTTTGTTTCAACTGTTGTGGTTTCATTTCCAATTTTCAATTTGATTCTCAAAGTTAATCCTTTTTGATCCTTTGGTTCCTCAATGATAGGTTTTTTCGATTTTGTAACCTTCAATTCTTCTTCTTCTTCATCTACATAATCATCATCTTCTTCTTCCACCCATTCATCATCATCATCGTCTTCTACTTCATAATTATCTTCATCATCTTCCTCTTCCTCCTCTTCTTCTTCCTCAATTTCTCTTTTTGAATGAAAAGCCTTCTTTCTTCCAGGTCCAAAATTCTCAGGATCATCAAACCCTTCAAACTGACTTTCATCAGAAGATTCCTTTGAAAAATCAGACTCTTGTTTCTTTTGATTTCGTTCAATTGTATATTCAGCTTCCTCATCCTCCTCCTCTTCTTCTCCTTCTCCTATATCATCTTCAAGATTCTCTTCCACATCTTCTTCCATTGCTTGAATACTCCCTTCTTCAATTTGTGATTCTCCATCTTCTCCTTCCTCTCCAATTTGTTTCAAATTTGGATTTAAATTTCCAGATTCCATTGAAATAAAGAAATCTAAATATTAAATATCAAATCAAAATTAATTATAACTCAGGAAATGAAAGTAATGCTCTTGATTGTTTTGAAAAAAAAAAGATTCGCCATTTTTTCTGATTTTTGGTGAAATTTCAACACAAGATTATTTTTCATTTTTTTTCTAACATCTCACTCTCAAGATATTAAAATCACAACCTTGCACATTTTAGCTTTCAACAATGATGTTATATTGTAATCAACCCAAAATGTTTGGGAACTATTGCCTTGAAAATTCAATGACCCAAAAAAAAATGAAAAAAAAAAAATGAAAAAACAAGAAACAATCATGTCCAAAAAAAAAAAAAAAAAAAAAAAAAAAAAAAAAAAAAAAAAAAAAATCCCAAAAAAAAAAAAAAAAACCGTTTTGGAGACTTTTTTTTTTTTCCAAGCCTTGTTTTTTTTAAAAAATCGATTTCATTAAAAAACTCTTCATTATCTGTTCTTTTAAATTTCAATAACTTTTTGAAATTATTTTCTTTCAATTTTAACTTTCTTTGAGTTGTTCTTTTTTTTTAATGGAAGTTATTAATTTTTTTCAAAAAATGAAAGGAGGAGAAAAAGAAAAAAGTTTTTCATTGTCATTGAATTGAATGAAATTGACTTTTGAAATTGGAAGCTTTCCATTTAAAATTCGTTTTTCATTTTTCATGAAAAAGAATACAATTAGTAGAAAAAACTAAATAATAAATAAATAAATAAAATAAAATAAAATAGAGGGACAATGTCAATCGTATGGTATTGGGCTGGTGATAGTCCCAAAGGGATGCAAGATGTATGATTTTTTCTTTGATATTATTTTTCTACTCCCAAACAATCAGTCTTAATATTTTTTGTAAATAATCATTCAGACATGGATCAAATTTGATGACGAAGTGGCGAAGAGATTGGAAAAGGGATATCAGAAAAAACAAAAAACAAGTAAAGTTGATGATGAAAGGTTTGTTGACTTTCAGAATATGGTTCAAAGAAGAAGAGATGATCCTAGTAAACAGAGATTAGTTAAAAGAGTGATTGAAATGTAATTTATTTAATTCTTCCCAAGTAAATAATCTCAAAACAAACTAAAATTAGGGCAACAACAACAACTACAACAACTACACAGCCAGTTGCGACAACATCTTCAAACACAACAACAACAACATCAACATCAACATCAAATTCAACGAATTCAACAAATTCAGCAAATGATGGTGTCGATGGAGCAAATTTGGATACAGATGATGATGATGTTGAAGTGAAATGGTTTTGGGCAGGTGATAGTGCAACAGGATCCCAAGATATTCGAGTGGAATATAACTCAAGAATAGCAGCTAATATTGAAAAGGCTTATAAAAATGATGAAGATAGTTTTAAAGTTGATTCAGCTCGTTACTTAGATTTTACTGAAATGACTCAAAGAAGATTTGATGATGATAATAAACGAAGAGATGTTTTTAGAGTTAAAATAAGATCAACAAATCAAGGAAATTCAAAAAGTAGAACAACTTCTTCAACTTCATTACTCCCTCCTACCACCACTACGACTAAAAAAACCACTACTACACCATCCACTACAAATGATGATGGATCTTGTAGTGAATCAGATACAGATTCAAATACAAATCCTCCTATGGTTGTTAGAAAAAGAAAATCGAGTTCAGGAAGTTCAAAATCCAAAAAAGCTAAAACTCAAAGTGATAGTGAAGGTAGTGTTACAGAAGATGAAGATGATCAAAAAACTACAAAGAGTAAAAAAAAGACAACAAAATCAGAATCTGAAGATGAAGATGGTTTTTATTTTTATTTTTATAATTTAATTTTATTTTTCTCAAATTAAGAAATCAATAATAATTATTATTTTTTGGAAAAAAAAAAAAAAGATAAGGATGTAGTAAAATGGTTTTGGGCAGGAGATGGAGCTGGAGGACATCAAGATATTTGGGTTGAATATGATGCTCTTGAAGCTGCAAAATTTGAAGATGCATATAATCGAAAATTACCTGAAATTAAAGTTGATTCTCAAAGGTTTTTTTAATTAAAAAAATTTTTTTTAAGTAGAAGAAGAAATAATGAGAAAATGTTGAACAAACTTTTTTTTTTTTAAAAAAAAAAATAGATACATTGATTTAACAACAAATCCATTTTTACAAAGAAGATATGATGATAAAATGAGAAGGAGAACTGTGAAAAGAGTCGTACGAAAAGCTAAAAATAAAAAAACTGTTGCAAAACAACAACCAGCACTTAATATTGTCTTGGATGATAAAAATACCAAAATTACATCAATATCTGAAACAACTACATCTTCAAACTTGGATACAAATACTTCATCTGTTGCAGTTGACTTAAAAAAACTTGGACATCATGCAATTCCAGGGTTTGATTTTCAATTATCTTTTTAAATTTAATTTTTTAATTTTTTTAATTTTTAATTTTTTTTTTTCTAAAAAAAAGTTGTCCTTCTCATTGGACAGATGAAGAAGGAATGGATTATTATGAAATTAATGTTTCTTCATCATCAAAAGAATTTAAATGGGCTCAACAAATGTTAAAAGATACAATTGCAAATTATCACACCCATAATCCTTCAAATCATAAAGTCACTTTTTCAAATTTAGAATTAACAAGACTTGTAAGAGTCCAAAATCCTGCATTATGGCTGAGGTTTTTTCTTTTCTTTTTCTTTTTCTTTTCTTTTTTGAAAGGATTTAATCCAAAAAATAAAATAAAATAAAATAAAATAAGATATCATAATCGTCGTCAAAGAATTATTCAAGCAAACCCAAATTTAAAACTTTTAACAAAAATTACAACAGAAAATAACTCTGTTACAGAAAAACTTGCAAATGAAGCATTTTTATATCATGGTTTAAATCATGGTTTCTTAGATGAAATTACTCAATTTGGTTTTGATCCTAGACATTGTAGTCTTGATGGAATGTTTGGTGCAGGACTTTATTTTGCTGGTTTTTCTTTCTTTTCTTTTCTTTTCTTTTCTTTTTTTTAAATTTTTTTAAAAATTTACTCATGTTTTTCATTTATTTAAAACCGCTCTTCAGAAAATTCTTCAAAATCGAATCAGTATACTCATTCAGGAAGTTGCACTTTAACTGGAATGGCAGGATTAAATAAACAATCTCTCTGTAAATGTAATTCAAAAGATGAATGTTGTCTCCTTTTATGTAGAGTTTCTCTTGGTGATCCTTTTATTGAAGTTAAGTTTCAAGGTAATCGATATTCTCTTCATTAAATTCATAATTTATTGAAAGATTCAAAAAATATGAACATAATACAACCTAAATCAAAAAAAATAAATAGGAAATAAACCAGGTGATTTTTGGCATGGAAGAAGGAAAGAGCCAACAAAACCCGATGGTAGTATTTATAATTCAGTTGTTGGTGAATCAAGATCAAATAATCCTAATGCGACATTACTAGGAAGAGAATACATTGTAATTTTTCTTTTTCTTTTTGTTTGATATTTCTTTGTTGTTGTGGATTCTTTCACTTTTTCTTTTTTGAACTCACTTTTTTTTCAAAAAAAACAATAAGGTTTATGAATCATCTCAAATATATCCTGAATACAAAGTATATTACAAGCGAATCCCTTAATTATGAAGTTGTGACAATAATAAATAAATAATAACGATAATAGCAATAATAATTTGGAAACATTATTTATTTTTTTTTTTAAAAGTCAATTAATCCATGTTTTTTTCTATACAAAATCATATCTGAAATGGTGATCATTTTTAAATTATGTTCTGTTGCAAAATTTCTTAAATAATCTCTACGAGCCATTTTTCCATTGTCTAAAGCAATTTCACAAAGGACTCCTGCAGGAAAAACTCCAGCAAGCTTGCATAAATCAATACTTGCTTCAGTATGTCCCATTCTTGTCATTACTCCTCCCTTTGCATATCTTTATGAAAAAAAGAATTGAAATATTAGTATTTTTGTTTAGTAAAGTAAGAAAATAAAATAAAATAAGAAAATAAGAAAAAGAAAAAGAAAAGACCTTAAGGGGAACAAATGTCCAGGACGATTAAAATCTTCTGGTCGAGCTTTTGGATTTGCTAAAGCTAAGCAAGTTTGAGTACGATCATAGGCAGAAATTCCAGTTGTGGTTCCTTTAAATTTAAGATTATTAAAATAAAAATTATGACAAAAACAAAAAAAAAAAAAAAAAAAAAAAAAAAAAAAAAAAAGAAATTTGATTGAAAATAAAGAATAAATCAAATCTTAATACCATGTTTGTAATCTACTGAAATTGTAAAAGCAGTTTGAAATGACTCATTATTTGCGACAACCATTAATGGAAGATCAAGTTCTTCCATTCTTTCTCTTGTTATGGCACAACATACTAAACCACTTTTTTAAAAAAAACAATTCATTTCATTTTGTTTCTTTTAATGGAAATATAAAAAAATAATATTAATAGCTAACCTGGTGTGTCGAATTAAAAATGCCATTTTTTCTTCTGTCATATGTTCACCAGAAATAATTAAATCTCCTTCATTTTCTCTATCTTCATTATCAACAACAACTACAAATTCTCCTTTTGCTATGGAAATGAGTTTTTTTTAAAAAAAATGGTTAGAAATTAAACCTTTCAATATATATTTTCAAATTTTTTAAGAAAGATTTACCAAAATCAGCAACAGCTTCTTCTACAGAATCGAATTCACAACCTTCAGAAGTAACTTTCATAGATACAGAAGGTGAAATTTTATTTAATAATTCATCTTTGCTATATATTAATTTTCCTTTTTTCAAAACTCCTTGAACTAATTGAGAATTTCCCTTGAGTAAAAGAGAAAGTGCTATTGATTTTAAAATTTTAGATGAAAAAAAAAAAGAAGAAAAAGAAAAGAAAAAGAAATTACGAAGATTAGGTTGGTAAGTTCTATTGATTTTTAAGATTAATAAATCTGATTTTGATCCTTCTTCGATAATATTTACATGATTATTAAATTTCATTGAAGATCTAAACAATGATTCAATTGGAATTGAAAGTTTCTTATTTCTATTTTTTTAAAAAAAATAATAATAATTAGAGTTTGATTCAACAAAAAAAAAAAAAAAAAAAAATTACTTCATAAAATGAAAAACAATTGAATGAAGTTCTTCCCAAATATTAGCATTTGAAAGTCTAACATTTCCTGTTCCGATTGAAAAATCTAAATATTTATATAAATAATTACTTCTAATTTCAAGAAAAAAAAAAAAAAAAAAAACCATTAAAATTTGAGGGTAAATCTAAAGTTGTATTTGATCTCAAAGAAAGAACATTATCTTCATCATTTTCATTCACAATGACTTTTCCTTCAAGTTTTGATTCACGAAGACAAAGTTCTAAAGTTTGTTTGATTTTCTCATTTCCATTTGCACGAAGTGTAACAGAAGTAACTCCATTTTGAAGACTTTCAGTTAAAGTTTCACGAACAATTGATTCTAAGTTATCCATTTTTCCCTGTTTTTTTTTTTAAAAAAAAAGAATCGTTGAATTAATTCAAAAAAAAAAAAAAAAAAAAAATTAAATTCAATTTTTACATTTTTTTTCTCTTCCTCAGTAAAAAATTCATTATCAATCACAGAAAAATCTATATTTGAGTTTACAAAAGCAGGTAGAACAAGAATCTCAAATTCGTCATCAGATCTCACTTGGTTTACAGCACCATCAAGAGTTTTACTTCCAAATGAAATCTCTCCTCCTTCTGAGACAACCAAATCTCCTTTCTTTAATTTATATTCTTCCCCTTCAAGATACCAGACTTGAGAGAAAACAAAGTTTGGTTTTAATGTACCAGTTTCTGTATTTGTAGTTGAACCATTTGTTGCTCCTTGTGCCATATTTCTTCAGTTCTTTTCTTCAATAAAAATGCTTGTGTTGTAAATTATAAAATTTCTATTTTATTTTTTTTTTTGGAAAATAATTAATTAATTAATTAGCTTTACAAAATAAACAAAGAAAGAAAGAAAGTAAGAAAGAAAGTTCAAGTTAAGGAGTTTTAATTCAAAATTTGGAGTTATGGAATTAAAGGTATTGTTTCAATTTTTTTTCTTCTTCCATTCTCTTTTTTTAAAAACAAAATTCTACTTTTCTTTCAAAATAATAAATAAGAACCACAACAATTAAAGACAAAGTAATTAACAAATCGAAAGTATAGATATAAAATAAAGTAAAAATTGAAAGAAAAGTGAAATTTGGAAAAAGGTGGAGGGTTTATATAAGGTTTTATAAAGTTGGCAGAGAGGAGGAATCGCTTATCAATCCAAACCCTTTTCTCCTCTGATTTTTTAATCTCCTTTTTTTCCTTTTTATTTTTTTTTTTTTTTCGAACCAACTTCAACTTCAACCTTTTCTTCAAATTATAATTTCAATACTTTCAAAGAAAATCAGTGATTTTTTTTTTTTTTGTTCTAACAATATCAAAAAACATTCAACAATATGAGAATTTTACAAAGCAATTGTTTCTTTTTATTTTCTGATTTTTCAAACTTTTTTTTTTTTTTTTGTTTTTGGGTTTTGATTAATTTTTCACGTGGAAGTGATCACGTGATTATATGAATGATGAAAAGAAACGAACAAAGAATCATTCACTGGCAGACAGCTTTTGATTC